>OGPP01001734.1_pt1 | contig 15401 bp, 12 predicted proteins | sample 1553021 | NCBI WGS metagenome assembly OGPP01 (sample SAMEA2580217, study PRJEB22360) | human gut metagenome | biome: human gut; feature: human-associated habitat; material: faeces | place: Denmark | collected 2008/2010
AGGCGGTGATCATGCAGCCGTCGATGTAGTTCCACTTGTTGGGCTTGCCGCTGCGCACCTTCTCGATGTTCCACATGGGTGCTTCGGCACTGGAATTGGCGATCAGGTAGTCCACGTAATCGCCCAGCATGGCAAGAATTTCTTCATGGGTCATGGTATCAGTCCTCCTCAAAATGGCCGACATTTGCAAAGTGCAGGCGTTCGCCCTCGTAGCCCTCGATCTTCACGTTGTGCAGGTCGATCTCCTTGACGTTCTCGGCGTAGATGGCCAGCTTCTTCACCAGAGGGCGGTTGTCCGCCATGGCGGCCTGACCGGCTTCGGCGTTGGGGTCAAAGGTGATCGTGACGTTCTTCATGGAAACGCGCTCAATAGGCTGCTCCGGCAGGCCGTCGAAGTAACATCCCGCGAACTGAGCGTCGGTGGCGACGATGTCCTCCATGGTCAGGCTGCCCAGCTTTGGGGTGTACTCGTCCACGGGCATGGCATCGCGGCACTGCACATAGGGGCCGTGACCGTCCGGGTCACAGAAGTAGAACATGTTGATGACGAAGGGTGCCTTGACACCCCGCATCTCCACGTTGCGGAACACCAGCCCGTCGATGACGGCGGTGTTGCCGCGGCCACGGCGGGTCTTGACGCGCAGGCCGCGGTCGGTGTGATCCATCAGGCACTGGGTGACCACCATATCCTTCACACCGCCGCTCATCTCGCTGCCAATGACGATGCCGCCATGGCCTTTGTCCAACAGGCAGTTGCGGATAACGGTGTGCTCACAGCTCTTTTTCAGCTTCATGCCAAGGAATACCTTGCTGGCCTTCATGGCAATGCAGTCGTCGCCCACATGGATGTTCACGCCGATGATGCGGATATACTCGCAGCTTTCGGGGTCGATGCCGTCGGTGTTGGGGGCATTGTAAGGATTGTTGATGTTGAAGTTCAGCAGGTCAAGGTGCTTGACAAAGATGGGGTGGATCGTCCACGAATAGCTGTTCTGCACCGTGATGCCGTGCAGGCAGATGTTCTCGCTGTCCACAGCAGCCACAGCGCGGGGCCGCCATGCGATGCGCTTGATCTTGGGCGTTACCCACCAGTCGCCGTTCTCGGCATCGCAGTCCAGCGTGCCCTCGCCGGTCACAACGACATCGTGCACCTGCGTGATGTTCAACAGACCCGCAAAGCTGCTCAGGGGATTGCCCTCCCAGCCGGTCAGGTAGTATTCATCCACCTCGTTCTCGCTGGGGATCACGCCGGGCAGGATGGGGTAGTGGGTGCGGTCATTGTCGCCCAGCAGCACAGCGCCCTTTTCAAGATAGAGGGTGGTGTTGCTTTTCAGGAACAGGCTGCAGGTGCGGTAGCGGCCTGCGGGCACGTACACTGTGCCGCCCTTGGGGCAGGTGGAAAGAGCCGCCTGCAGCTTGAGGGTGTTGTCCGTGGTGCCGTCAGCCACCAGACCGTAGCGGGAAGCATCCACAAAGAAGGTCTCGGCCTCGGTGGTAAAGGTGCAGGTCAGGCTTTCGCCCTCGGCCTGCACACCCACCGTGTACTCAGTACCGGGCAGCAGGGAGAACAGGGAGAACACGTTGGTCTGGCAGGCTTCGTAGACGGTCTTGCCGTTCAGGGTAACGGTGAACGGGTGGGCCGGACGATAGCACAGGCCGTTTTCCAGCTCGAAAACAGCGCTGCGCGTCATGGAACGAATAAGCGACAGATTCATGGGAGAACCTCCTGATGGTTTTGTCTTGCCCGCAGGAAGCGGACATGATATGATAAAGATTAGAATGAAGGAAACCCCTTCCGTCGAACCCTCGCGGGTTTGCCACTTCCATCCGTGATGGAGGCTTTGGCATACCGGAAAGCTTTTCCTCTTCGCCAGAGGCTCCCTCTTTGAGGGAGCTGGCGCGGCATCAGCCGCGACTGAAGGAGTTACCTATGAGATCAGAACGTGAAAAGATCACCGGCAAGGTGGCCGCTGCCATCCTGCGGCTGAATATTGGCCGCTATGAGCTGCCGCCGGATGAGGACACCTGCTATCTGCTGCTGGTGTCGGAGGGCAGCGTCACGCTGGAATACGAGGGCGGGAATGTGCTGGTAAACCCCGGCAGCGCCGTGCTGCTTGGCCCCGGCGGCTGCCGCTTTGCACAGACCGGCAGCGCCGTGCCGCAGATCGTGGGGTGCCACTTTCCGCTGGGGATGCTGCATGATTTGAAAAACACAGCCGGGCGGGATTTCGGCCGCCTGTTTGCGCCCGGGGAGCGCACAGTGCTGTATGCACCGGTGCAGTGGCAGAGCCGCATCCGTACCCTGCTGGAAATGATGGCCAGCGCCAGCACCGAGCAGGATTACCCCGGCCCGCTGTACCTGCTGCTGATCCTGCACTATGTGGAGCAGGAGTGCATTGCCGAGAGCAGCGCTGTGGCGCGTCCCCACAACGAAACGGTGGAGCAGATCTGCGCCTACCTTGCGGCCAATTACCGGCAGAAGTTTTCCCTCACCGAGGTGGCGGCGCAGTTTTATCTTTCGCCCTACTACCTGAGCCGTTTGTTCCGGCGGGTAACGGGCCAGTCCATCGTGGATTACATCAACAACCGCCGCATCGAAGCGGCCCAGAAGCTGCTGGAAACGACCGAGCTTTCCATCAGTGCGGTAGCCGAGCAGACCGGCTTTGCCAGCGCCGCCCATTTCCGCCGGGTGTTCCGCGAGGTGATGGGTACTGGCCCACTGCAGTACCGCAAAGGACATAAGAAATAAGAAACACCCCCTGCGCCATCTACGGGAACGGCACAGGGGGTGTTTGTTTGTATCAGATGATCTTATGCTGTGCGGGGAAAGGGCTTAGCCCTTGACGGCACCGGCAGAGATACCTTCAACGAACTGGTCCTGTGCACAGAAGAAAACGATCAGCTGCGGCAGGATGGAGATGAGGGACAGAGCAAGGATCTTGTTCCATGCGAAACCGGTATCACCGTCCATGGACAGCTTGACGAACAGGGACATCGGGTACTTACCGGGAGTGCTGACGTAAAGCAGCGGACCCATGAAGTCGTTGCAGCTCCACATGAACTGGAACAGTGCGCAGGACACCAGAGCGGGCATCAGCATCGGGACGATGACCTTGTACAGGGTCTGGAAGGAGGAGCAGCCGTCGATGGCGGCAGCCTCGTCCAGGTCGCGGGGGACGTTGCGCATGAACTGCACCAGCTGGTAGACGAAGTAGGTCTCAGTTGCGAATGCGCAGTGGACCCAGATGGCCAGATAGAACGGGCTGTTGACCCAGCCGAACTTGGTGTACAGCAGGAACTGAGGCACGTTCAGGACGACCTGAGGCAGGAACAGGGTGGCCAGCATGATGCTGAACAGGATCTTCCGGCCCGGGAAGTCGAAGCGGCCAAAGCCGTAAGCTGCAATGCAGGAGGAGACCACGGTGCAGATGACCTTGGGCAGGACGTAGCTGTAAGTGTTCAGCATGGCCTGCAGGATGTTGATGGAACCGCCGAAGTTGTTCAGCGCGTTCTTGTAGCCCTCCAGAGTGGGGTTCTTGATCCACAGGCCGATGCCTGCAAAGATCTCGCTGTTGTCCTTAAAGGTGGCGCTGATCATCCACAGCAGGGGATAGATCATGATGAGGCCCACCAGGATCAGGACGAAGTACTTGAAAAACGTCGCGATGGCGTTAGAAGCTTTCATTCCCATACTGTCACACCTTACCTTTCATCCGAGTAGTAGACCCACTTCTTCTGGCTGGTGAAGGCGATGATCGTCAGGATGCAGACGATGACGAACATGATCCATGCCAGTGCGGAAGCCATGCCCATCTGGTTGGACTTGAATGCGTAGTTGTAGACCAGAATGGAGATGAGGGTGGTGGAACCGCGGGGACCGCCGTTGGTGATGATGAACGGGCCATTGAACTCCTGGAAAGCCTGGCAGATCTGAGTGACCAGGTTGTAGAAGATGATGGGGGTGATCATCGGGACGGTGATGGAGAAGAACTGCTTCCATTTGCCAGCGCCGTCGATGGTGGCGGCCTCATACAGGTCGGCCGGCACGCCCTTCAGAGCGGCGAGGAACAGCACCATGGCGGAGCCGAACTGCCAGATACGCAGGAAGCAGATGATCCACAGTGCGTAGCTGGGGTCGCTCAGCCAGGAGGGACCCTGGAAGTGGCCGAAGGTCAGCATACGGATGAGGGTGTTGACCAGACCGTCATCACGGAACACGGCCTTCCACAGCACGGCGATCGCAACAGAGCCGCCGAGGATGGAGGGGATGTAGTAGACGGTGCGGAACACGTTCACGCAGGCGATCTTGAAGTTCAGGATGTAGGCGATGAACAGTGCGAAGACCAGCTTCAGAGGCACAGTGATGAAGCTGTACTTGAAGGTGGTGATGAGCGCCTTGGTGATCTTGGGAGTGGAGAAGGCGTCCACATAGTTCATGATGCCATACTGATGGATGCCGTTGAAGAAGTCCATATCCGTAAAGCTGTAGTACAGAGACTGGCCGAACGGGATGGCCTTGAAGACGACGAAGCCGATGATCCAGGGGATCAGGTAGAACAGGCCCTGCCATTTGTCAAAAAACTTCTGGGCCGGGGTACGCCCGAGAGAGGGCGCTTTGCTTTCTTTCATCCGGGAATCCTCCTTTTATAAGGATATGTCTCGTGCGCCGCACAATAGTTTGGACACATTTTTGTCAAAAAAATGTCATCACCGTCTTGCAAAAAAGGGGCATCCGTCCGTAGGTGGAAGGGATGCCCCTTGCAAGACTCCTTTATGCGGGGCGGCCCGTTGTCAACACCGCGCGTGTGCGGGCCGCAAAAAGTCCGTGAGGCGGAAATCAGACGCTGTAGCCGACAGACTCCATGCCGTCCAGCAGGGTATCGACCAGGTCAGCGCCGGAAACATTGTCGTAATCCAGAGTGTCGAACACTTCCTGATAGACGCCGGTGCCGGTAGCCTTCAGGTCGTTGGACTCGAACAGGGGGTCGAGCTGGTTGGAAACGAAGGCCATGACCTTGCCGTTTGCCTCAGCCACCAGCTCCTTGATCTTACCGGCGCCCTGAGCAGCAGCCAGACCAGCCTTGGAGGCGGGAATACCGCACTCGGAGCCCATGATCTCGGCACCTGCGGTCTCGTTCAGCAGGAAGTTGATGAGGGTAGCTGCCTCTGCGGGATGCTCGCAGGTCTTGGTGATGGCCAGACCCATGGAGACCTTGGAGAAGCCGCCGTTGTAATCGCCGAACTTGATCTCCTCGCCCACGGTGAAGCCAGCCTTGTTCTCCTCGTCCAGAGCGTCAGCGTACTTGGTAGCGGAGGAATCCCACTCGAAGCAGCCGGCCAGCTTGCCGGTGATCCACTCGGTGGACTGGTGAGCGGCGTTGTCGCCGTTGGAGCCGTAGTAGGTGGGCAGGCTCATGATGACGTGGCCATCCACCAGGCTCTTGATGAAGTCGATGCCCTCAGCGATCTGGTCGGCATCGTAGTTCAGGGTGGAGGTGGTGGGGTCGGCCCAGTCCTTGCCGTACTTGCTCTCGAGGTAGAACACCATCAGGATCATACGGTCGTATGCGCCCAGGTGCAGGGGATAGTAGTCATCGCCCAGCTTCTCCTGGAAGGTCTTGCCGGCAGCCATCAGCTCGTCCAGAGTGGTGGGGAAGGAGATGCCGGCCTTGTCGAAGGTGGTCTTGTTCCAGTAGAAGATACGGCCGGTCATGGAGACGGGTACGCACTGCTGAGCGTTGGCCACGTTGCAGGCAGCCAGCTTGGCCTCATCCCACTGAGTCAGGTCCAGGTACTCGGAGACGCTGTTCAGGTCGATGAAGGTCTGGCCGTTCTTGGAGTAGTTGTACAGCCAGTTCCAGTTAATCTGGCAGACATCCTCAGCGACACCGCCTGCGAACTTGGTGGACATGGTGTCCTCCCAGCCGGACCATGCAGCGAAGGTGGGGTTGACGGTGATGGTGCTGTGCTCAGCAGAGAAAGCCTTGATGGCCTCCTGGTAAGCGTTGTGACGGGACTCGCCGCCCCACCAGCTCATGGTCAGGGTGACGGGGTCAGAAGACAGTCCGGCCACGGAAGCTGCGGCGGAAGAAGCAGCAGTGGAAGTGGCGGTAGAACCAGCGTTGCTGGAGCCGCCGCAGGCGGCCAGCAGGCCGGCAGCACCCACAGCGCCAGAGACCTTCAGAAAGTCACGACGAGAAATTGCCTTGCTCATTTTCGTTCTCCTCCTATGTAGAAAACATCTTCTTGCACGGATGCCTCTGCAAAGCATCCGTTGTATACAAATATGATACCAAAGGCAAGAAAAAAAAGAAAGATGCAAATTGTAGTGATAGCGGCAGAAAACGTACAAATATTGCGCTTATTTTTTGCCCGGTTTTGACGTCATTGCCATAATGAATAAACTTGGACCGAAAAACTGTGCAACTTGTATACTTCAACGATTTGCATAGAAAACTGGGATGCAACAGGAGAAGATTGGCCTGAATTGCAAGAATTTTGTAGCCATGGCAGAATTTGTTGAAAGAGCGTTGTATACATTAAAAGCAACGATAACAGAAAGTTCCGGCCCCGAGCTGATATATCAATAGCGCAAAAAACGCGCGAATTTGGCCCCGACTGATATATCACGGATGCAGAAAAGATACAAAAAATGCCGTCCGGCGTGCGGACGGCATAAAATCAGGAAAAAGAGTCACCGGCGGGCGGCGTAGAAGGCGCTGCGCTCCCGGAAATAGCACTGGGGACACATGCTGACGTACTGGACGTCGTTCTCAAGGTCGATGGCTACCTGTTCGCCCTCAAAGACGAAGCGGCCGTTGACCTTGCGGCAGTTGCAGGTGGCCTTGCGGCCGCAGGTGCAGATGGTCTTCATCTCCTCGATGGTGTGGGCCAGCTCCAGAAGCCGGGTGGAGCCGGGGAAGCCCTTGAGGGAGAAGTCGGAGCGCAGGCCGTAGCAGATGACGGGGATGTTCAGCTCTACCGTCACCATAAACAGCTGCTCGGCCTGCTCGGCGGTGAGGAACTGGCTTTCGTCACAGAGCACACAGGCCAGAGGCCGGCCCTCGCTGCTGGCGGCCCGGACGGCCTCCACCAGGTCCATGTCCGGCGGCACCAGCAGATCGGCAGGGCGGCGGACGCCCAGACGGCTCACGAGGTCGCCGCTGCCCTTGGTGTCCACCTTCGGCTTGAGGATGAGCACCCGCATCCCCTGCTCCTCGTAGTTGTGGGCCACCTGCATCAGCGCGGTGCTCTTGCCGCTGTTCATTGCGCCGTAACGGAAATAAAGCTTTGCCATGTCGAAAAAGTCTCCTCATGAAAGGACCCTCTCAGCCAAAGCCTGACGGAGAGAGCCTGTATTATCGATCGTATCTGCTCAGTCCTGATTGCGCAGCCGGTAGCCCAGGCTCATCAGGCTGTCGCCGAGGTGGACATTCTCCACCACCACGTCGGGGTAGGGGACAGACAGATCGTAGTGGGAGAAGTTCCAGAAGCCCTGAATGCCCAGAGCCACCAGACGGCCGCTGATCTCCTCTGCGCCGCTGCGGGGCAGACAGAGCACAGCCACCTCGGGGTGGTGCTCGGCGCAGAAAGCTTCCAGCTCGTCGCTGTGTAAGATCTGGATGCCGTTGATCTCTTTGCCTACCTCGTCGGGGGCGTTGTCGAAGGCGGCGATGAGCTTGTAGCCGTTGGTGTCGGTGGTGATGAAGCGGCTCACAGCCTTGCCCAGACGGCCGCAGCCGATGAGGATGGTGGGCAGGAGGTCGCCGTTGCCAAAGAGCAGCTGCTCAAGGATGCTCAGCAGGTTCTCCACCGAGTAGCCGATGCCCTGACGGCCATTCACGTCGCCGATGCAGTTGAAGTCCTGCCGCACCTGGGAGGCAGTGGTACCCATCTGGGCGGCCAGCTCACGGGATGAGATGCTGGTGATGCCGTCGGTCTTCAGGGTGCGCAGGTAGCGATAGTATTTGGGCAGGCGCTTGATGACAGGCAGAGAAGCTTTGCCGGGAGTGTTCATAGGGGGTCTCCTTTCTTTTTATCCGCAGCATTGCCGGGGAGAAGTGCGCAGCGGCAGGGTGCTCCGGCAAAAGATTTGTACTTTCTTGTACAATAATGATACATATTTGACAAACTTATCTCTAGTATAAAGTATACAGCGCGAAGAGAGAATGTCAAACCATTTGGCACATTTTTTTGAGAAAGAAAAGAAATCTTTGCCGAAGTATAACCGGCAGGAATGACGGACAAGCTGAAACGAAGCAAAAAGGAGGATACGCAGAATGTCACAGGAAGAGAAGAACGTCCCCGTGGAGCAGCAGCGGCTGGAAAAAGAGCAGATCGAGGATATGGGCAGCGTTTACCGCACCCGGGGAGCTCACGCCATCCACTGCCTGACGGTCATCGGACAGGTGGAGGGCCATGTGGAAGCGCCCCAGGGCCAGAAGACCACCAAGTATGAGCATGTCATCCCCCAGCTGGTGGCCGTGCAGGAAGACCCCGCCATCGAGGGCCTGCTGGTCCTGCTCAACACCGTGGGCGGGGATGTGGAGGCGGGGCTTGCGCTGGCGGAGCTCATCGCCAGCATCTCCAAGCCCAGTGCGGCGGTGGTGCTGGGCGGGGGCCACTCCATCGGCATCCCGCTGGCCGTCAGCGCCCAGCGGAGCTTCATCGTGCCTACCGCCACCATGACGGTCCACCCCGTCCGCCATTCCGGCATGATACTGGGCGTACCCCAGACCATGCGCTGGTTCGAGCAGATGCAGGAGCGCATTACCGGCTTCGTGGCGTCCCACAGCGGCATCTCGGAGAAGCGGTACACCGAGCTGATGATGCGCACGGGCGAGCTGGTCATGGACGTCGGCACCGTGCTGGATGGCCGAAAAGCCGTGCGGGAAAAGCTCATCGACGAGCTGGGCGGGCTGTCGGATGCGCTGGCATGGCTCTACCGAGAAATCGAGGGGAAATAAATTGCCATTTGACTTTTCCCGTGGTACAATGAAAGAATCGAGTAGTATCGAAATTCTTCCATCGTCACCGACAGAGCCGCCCTGCGCGCGCCCTGCTTCATGATATAAAATAAGGAACGGGTTTTAGGAAACATGGCAAAGAGAAAACGCAAGACCTCCGGGCGCAGCACAGCCTCGCGCCGCAAGAACCGGACACAGGACCGGATGCCCGCGGGGCTCATCACCCTGTTTGCGGGGCTGGTGCTCATGGCGCTGGCTTTCGTGCCGGGCAGTTCAGCCTGGCGCACGATGCACGATGTCCTGTTCGGTGTGTTCGGCTGCGGAAGTTTCGTGCTGGGCGCAGCGCTGTGCTATCTGGCCATCCTCTACACCCGGGGCGAAGACCTGCTGCCCCATATCGCCAAGCTTACGCTGGGGCTCATCTTCGCCAGCGGCACGGTCATCGTCTTTTCTGACATCCCCACCGACCAGACCGCCGCGCAGATGACCGCTGCCTGTTATCATAATGGTATGAGCGCATGGCTCTCGGGCGGTGCGCTGGGCGCTGTGCTGGGCGGGACGCTCCTGCTGCTCTGCGGCAGACCCGCCGCCAATCTGGTCATGGCGGGGGTGGGGGGCCGCGGCCCGCCGAGGCGGGCGCTCACTGTCCGGGGCGGCGCTGGCGGCCTGCGCCAGCCTGTACATTTTTGACGTTACGCCCGCCGAGTGCTGGCAGTGGCTCTGCAACGTGGGCGGCAGCGTCCACGAAAAGGGCCTTGCCGTCCACGAGCAGAATGCCGCCCGCCGGGCCGAGCGTCTGGCAGAACGCGCCGCCGAGGAGGCCGAGGCAGAGGAATACGAGGCCTATGACGACGACCTGCCGGAAGACGAAGCGGGCGAAGGCGGGGACTGCTGCGGCGGCGAAGAGCCTGCCGCGCCCGCCTTCCATATCCAGCCTCCCGGCTGGCTGGCTGGCGTCTTCCACTGGGGCCATCAGGTGATGCAGGGCGGCGAACAGGCAGAGCCTGCCCCTGCGCCCGCACCGGAAGCGCAGACCCCGTCTCAGCCCGAGCCTGCCCCCGTACAGGTGGAAAAGCCCCGGCCCCGTGCGCCCTTTGATATTGATTTAGGCCCTGACCATACCACCGTCACCGAGGGCGGAAGTGAGCCCATCGAGCCCATCATCCTCGGCCCCGGCGGCACCTTCGGCATGGACCCGCTCCGCCGTGCGCCCATCCGCGCCACCGTGACTCCCATCGTCCCGGACGCTGTGGATACCGCCGCCGAGGACTTCTTCACGGCCCAGCCCGAGCCGACGGTGACGCCCACCGTTACGCCCGCCGCCCCGACAGAAGAGCCGGAACAGCAGCCCGCGCCTGAGCCGCCGCTCTCCTTCGGCATCCCGCTCTATGATTTGACCCCGACTCCGGAACCGGCCCCGCAGCCGGTCAGCGCCGAGAATGCGGTGGCGTTCCGCTCTGAGCCGGATGAGGACGGATGGATCAGCATCACCAGCGACCCGGTGGAGGAAAAAGACCTCAATACGCTGGTGGCAGCCGCCATGGAGAAGCCCGCTGTCTCCGAGGAGCAGGCCGCGAACGCCCCCGCCGAAGAGACGGAGACGGAGGAGAGCTTCCAGTATCAGTACCCCTCCATCGAGCTGTTCGAGCGCGCCCCGGAGGAAAGCGACTCCGGCGCAGAAGACGAGCTGAAAGCCAACGCCCAGAAGCTGGTGGACACGCTGGAAAGCTTCGGCGTCCGCACCCGTGTGCTGGATATTTCCCGCGGCCCGTCGGTCACCCGGTATGAAGTCCAGCCCATGGCGGGCGTCAAGATAAGCCGCATCACTTCGCTGGCGGACGACATCGCCCTGAACCTGGCGGTGGCCGATGTCCGCATGGAGGCGCCCATCCCCGGCAAGCCTGCCGTGGGCATCGAGGTGCCGAACCATAAGAAAACGCCGGTCTATATCCGCAGCGTCTTCGAGAGCCAGAGCTTTTTGCGGATGACCTCGCCGATGGGCATTGCGCTGGGCAAGGACATCGCCGGCGTGGCCCAGGTGGCCGACCTGTGCAAGATGCCCCATCTGCTCATCGCGGGCAGCACCGGCAGCGGTAAATCGGTCTGTGTCAACAGCATCATCATGAGCCTGCTGTTCCGCTCCAGCCCCGAGGACGTCAAGCTCCTGCTCATCGACCCCAAGGTCGTCGAGCTGGCTGAGTACAACGGTATCCCCCACCTGCTGATGCCCGTCGTCACCGAGCCTCGCAAGGCGGCCGGCGCACTGGGCGGCGCAGTGCAGGAGATGGAGCGCCGCTACCACCTCTTCGCGGAGAACAACGTCCGCGACATCAAGTCCTTCAATAAGCTGGCGGCAGCGGACCCGAACCTCGAGAAGATGCCCTATATCGCCATCATCATCGACGAGCTGGCCGATTTGATGATGGTCGTCGGCAAGGATGTCGAAGACTCCATCTGCCGCATCGCCCAGAAGGCCCGCGCCGCCGGTATGCACCTCATCGTGGCGACCCAGCGCCCCAGCGTGGACGTCATCACCGGCCTCATCAAGGCCAACATCCCCAGCCGCATCGCCTTCGCCGTGTCCAGTCAGGTGGACAGCCGCACCATCCTCGACGGTGCCGGTGCCGAAAAGCTGCTGGGCATGGGCGATATGCTCTTCATGCCCGTGGGCGCACCCAAGCCCACCCGTATCCAGGGTACCTTCGTGCGGGATGAGGAGATCAGCCGTGTGCTGGACTTCATCAAGAAGAGCGCCACCGTCCAGTACGACGAGGCCATGATAGAGGCCATGGAAAAACACGCCATCCAGGACGGCAAAAAGGGCAGCAGTTCTGCCGACTCCGACGAGGAGGGCGGCAGTGACCCGATGCTCAAGCAGGCCGTGGAGGTGGTCATCGACGCCGGCCAGGCGTCCACCAGCCTGCTGCAGCGCCGCTGCAAGCTGGGTTATGCCCGCGCCGCCCGCATCATGGACGAGATGGAAGAAAAGGGCATCATCGGCCCCTACGAGGGGGCAAAGCCCCGCGCTGTCCTCATCAGCCGCCAGCAGTGGCTGGAAATGCAGATGAATCAGCCGGATGAATAAAATTTTTGATTTCGGAAGCAATAGAGCCCTGCTGTATAGGGCAGGCATCATGAAAGAAAAAGGATAACTATGGAACATTACACCGAATTTCTCCCCATCAGCCGGGCCGACATGGAGGCCCGGGGATGGGACCAGCTGGACTTCGTGGTGGTGGGCGGCGACGCCTATGTGGACCACCCCAGCTTTGGCACCGCCATCATCAGCCGCCTGCTGGAAGCCGAGGGCTACAAGGTGGGCGTGCTGGCCCAGCCTCGCTACACCGACTGCGAGGACTTCAAGCGGTTCGGAAAGCCGAAGTACGGCTTCTTCATCGGCGGCGGCAACGTGGACAGCATGGTGAGTCACTATTCCGTCGCAAAGATCCCCCGCGCGGAGGACGAGTATTCCCCCGGCGGCAAGGGCGGCGCACGGCCCGACCGCAGCGCCACCGTCTACACCAGACTTGCCAAGCAGGCATACCCCGACCTGCCCGTCATTCTGGGCGGTCTGGAAGCATCGCTCCGCCGCTTTGCCCACTACGACTACTGGCTGGACACCGTCCTGCCCAGCATCGCCGAGGACTCTGGCGCGGACATCATCAGCTTCGGCATGGGGGAACACCAGACCGTGGAGATCGCCCGCCGTCTGGCGGCAGGGGAGCCGGTGGAGAGCATCACCGATGTGGACGGCACCTGCTACCTGACCGACTTCGACCACCTGCCCGAGCGGTATGTGGAGTGCGCGGGCTTCAAGAAGGTCGCCTCCGATAAGGTGGCTTATGCGAAAGCCTGCCGCATCCAGATGGACAATCAGGACGTCGTCAGCGGCCAAATCATCGTCCAGAAGCAGAGCGAGAAGTACCTCGTGCAGAACATCCCCGCAAAGCCCCTCGTCCGCTGGGAGCTGGATAAGGTCTACGCCCTGCCTTACACCCGCCGCTACCACCCCATCTACGAGGCCATGGGCGGTGTGCCTGCCATCCGCGAGGTGCAGTTCTCCATCATCCAGAATCGCGGCTGCTTCGGCGGCTGTAACTTCTGCGCCATCCAACTGCATCAGGGCCGACGCGTCACCAGCCGCAGTGCCGACAGCATCGTGGCCGAAGCAGAGCGGATGACCCACGAGCCGGATTTCAAGGGCTACATCCACGACATCGGCGGCCCCACCGCCAACTTCCGTTTCCCATCCTGCCGCGAGCAGATGCTGCGGGGTATGTGCAACGGCGGCAAGCACTGCCTCGCCCCCACCACCTGTTCCCACATGATCGTGGACCACAGCGATTACCTGAAAATCCTCCGCCGCGTCCGGGAGCTGCCCGGCGTCAAGAAGGTGTTCATCCGCAGCGGCATCCGCTTCGATTACCTGATGGCCGACCCCGATGACACTTTCTTTAAGGAGCTGGTGGAGTACCACGTCTCCGGCCAGCTGAAAGTCGCGCCGGAGCACTGCGCCCCCAACACCCTCGCCTACATGGGGAAGCCGCCCATCGAGACCTTCAACAAGTTCAAGGATAAGTTCTACGAGCTGAGCAGGAAGGCAGGAAAAAAGCAGTACCTCGTGCCGTATCTCATGTCCAGCCACCCGGGCAGCACCCTCAAGGATGCCGTCTATCTGGCCGAATACCTCTACAAGAACCATATGCGTCCCGAGCAGGTGCAGGATTTTTATCCCACGCCCGGCACCGTGAGCACCTGTATGTTCTACACCGGCCTCGACCCCTATACCTTGAAGCCGGTGTTTGTGGAAAAGACCGCGGAGGGCAAGGCGCTTCAGCGCGCCCTGCTCCAGTATTATGAGCCCCGCAACGCCGAAAAGGTCATCAAGGCGCTGAAAATGACCCACCGCGAAGACCTCATCCCCCTGCTGGTTCCCGCTGAGGGCCGCATTGCGGTCCAGCGCTCGGCCCGCAGAGCCGAGGCCGCCGATGTGACCATCCACGGCGACGGCACCTACACCGTCCGGCCCAGAGGCAAGGGCGGCAAGCCGCAGAGCCACTCCGCCGCCCCGGCGGGCCGCAGCCCGGCAGGCCGTCAGCCCAGCCCCGGCGCGCGTTTTGCGCCCCATTCGGCTCCTGCGCGTAAACCGAAAAGCAATCAACAGAAAGAGAATACATCGTGGAAAACTTCAAAAAAGAAAAAGTGACCTCTCAAACGCTCATGAGCCGCCTCGCTGCGCTGGCACTGGCCGCAGCCCTTGCGCTGGGCCTCGTGGGCTGTGACACCTCTTCCATCGTCCCGGGAGGCAGCGGTGACGTCATGCCGAACCCGGCAGCTTCTCAGACCGGAACGACGCCTTCCGACGGGCAGGACGCCGCCTTCCAGATGCACTTCATCGATGTGGGGCAGGCGCTGAGCGTGCTGGTGGAGTGCGACGGACAGTTCATGCTCTATGACGGCGGCAATGTGGATGACGGCAGTCTGGTGGTCTCCTACCTGCAGAGTCAGGGGGTCGAGCAGCTGGAGTATGTCTTCTGCTCCCATGCTCACGAAGACCATGTGGGCGGTCTGGCCGCTGCGCTGGCCTATTTCCCGGCCTGCCACGTTTACAGCCCTGTGACGGAAGCCTCCACCAAGTGCTTCAAGGATTTCGTCAAGTACACCCAGCAGCAGAACTTACAGGTCGAAGTACCTGCCGCAGGCACCCAGTGGGCGCTGGGCAGCGCTACTGTGACCATGCTTGGCCCTGTGGCGCAGTACGATGACACCAACGATACCTCCATCGTCCTGCGCATCGACTACGGCGCCACCAGCTTCCTGCTCACCGGTGATATGGAGTCCGACGCCGAGCGCGACCTTGTGAACAGCGGCGCGAACCTCAAGGTGGATGTTTTACAGGTGGGCCACCACGGCTCCAGCACCTCCACCAGCTACGTCTTCCTGAACGCTGTCCTGCCCGAGATGGGCATCATCTCCTGCGGCGTCAACAACAAGTACGGCCACCCCCACGAGGAGACCCTGAGCATCCTGCGGGACGCCGGTGTGAACGTCTACCGCACCGACCTGCTGGGGACGATCACCGTTTCCAGTGACGGCCAGAACTACACGGTGGCAACGGAACACTTCGCCACCGACGCTGAGCTGAACCCCACCGACCCGGCAGCGTCCAGCACGGCCCAGCAGGCCTACATCGGCAACGTGAACAGCAAAAACTTCCATCTGCCCAGCTGTGCCAACCTCCCGGCAGAGAAGAACCAGATTTTGTTCTCGAGCTATGATGAAGCTGTGGCCGCAGGATACAGCCCCTGCTCGAGCTGCATCAAATAACAAATAGACAAAAGGGAAGCCCCACCGTCAGATGGGGCTTCCCTTTTGTCATACTATCAGTGTCCGCGTCCGGCTCCGCCGCCGTGGCTGCTGCCGCCGCCCATGCCG
>OGPP01001759.1_pt1 | contig 15200 bp, 10 predicted proteins | sample 1553021 | NCBI WGS metagenome assembly OGPP01 (sample SAMEA2580217, study PRJEB22360) | human gut metagenome | biome: human gut; feature: human-associated habitat; material: faeces | place: Denmark | collected 2008/2010
GTACCGAGGGCCTTCCCGCCACCCTCCTCGCCCGTCCCTCCCCCCCAGCCACTCTTTTCATATTTATTCCAGTAATATACTTTATTGATATCCAGATGATTCTTCACACTGCTGAATTCTCCGATATCCTTTAATTGATTTTCACCGGACAAAATTTCATTCATCGAGCCGGACAGATCAAATACCATCATGGCATCCACTGTCTGTATTTTTTCAACTGTGCTCTGCGAGGTTGCAAGCGAACTTGCGTCAAGATCGATCTGATACTCTCTGTTCTCCCAGTCCGTCAGTTTCGCTGTCTTATGATATTCCACATCCTTCTCCGTAAAATCAACCGGCTTCTCCGGTGGGATATCCGGCACGTCATCGTCCACCACTTTGATCACGTCCGCATTCGGAAGCGTAAACTTCATGTTACAGTTTGCCTTTCCTGCACCGCGCTCCATATATAAAATGGTCAGATGATGTTCTTTGTTTTTGTCTGTCCTGTCAATATAGTTCCAGAGATCGGCCGTATCTGTCAGAGCGTCATGGATACCGCCAAGATCAATGACCACCTGTTTCCCATCCAGAATCACCCAGAGATCATCATCCCCGGTAAAAGAATAGTTCAGTTTCCCGATATAATCTCCAAGTGTAAAGGTAACGTCATAGCGGAGTCCAAAATAAAAATTATTATTTCCAAATGGCAGGAAATCCGCCCCCGCAGTTGCTGCCACGTTGTCCTCTTTGTCTAAAACTTCTTTCAGTTCATAAGTGTCACCACTTTGTGAAAATTTTAATCTGTATCCTTCTTTCACTGTCAGACCTTTTGTCTCTGCCGCAGCTGCTCCGTCTTTCGGAAAAACGCCCGGTTCATTCACACTGAAAAGAACTTCTTTGTAATCATCACTTAACCCGGTAACGATCCCTGTTTTTTTTGCATTTTCTCCAGTTCCTCCGGTATACACGTTGATATGCTGGTCGTCTGTGGTTCCGTTTTGACCTGTTTTTTTCGTGACGGTGTCATATTGATTTTCACTTAAATTCTGGGATACCGTTCCGACCGTGAAACGGTTATCTTTTTGCTCAGACGGATAGTTGGAATCTGCATTGATACTCAGATCCGCCCTCTGCTGTCCGGCTGTGTCATAAGGGATCACCTCGTAGTCATAAAACGATGCCTCACCGATATAGTCCGTATTTTTTGCCTGATAAAAAACTTTTACAACACTGTCCTCATGGATCTCAATGTTTTCAAGTTCACTTTGGGAAAATGCTTCTCCGTTTACCTGCACATGATCCACATCCCAGTTTAACGCCTTATTGTAGTCGCTGATTTTTGCTCCCGGTACCATCGTGCAGACATCATCGCTGTAAATTTTTGCACTCTGCTCATCCTGCGCCTGATATTTGCTGTTGTCATAATGTTCGATGGTCACGGTCACGTTGTTATCTCCATGATTGACGATGACATATTTTGAAAAATGATCCGTGCCAAATGTCACCTCGCCGTCGGCAGAAGTGTTCGCATTCATATCCAACATCTCATTTTTTGTCTCATCAAAATGATACACGCTCGCCGAATCGCCCTCTTTCACCTGCGCAAGCGATAACTGCACCTGCACGGTTGCCCCTGGCTCCACTTCTTTTCCATCTTTTACAAAGGAGATGTCATACGCCACAACCTCTTCTTTTTCTTTCGACTCGCCCTCCATCGCTTTATCGATGGATGCTTCCATTTCTGCTGTGACGGCTACCGGTGCCACGACAAGCTCTGCGCCTGCCGGAAGATCGGTCTCATTCGAAAGTGTCACGACCACGCGGACTGCGTCATTGGAATAGTCGAAGACGGTTTTTAATTCCGGTTGTTCTGTCTCCTCTGTTTTCTCCGTCTCCTCGATTGCTTCTGTCGCCCCAGTGCTCTCTGTGTCATCGGTCACTTCTGTGTTCTCGATTGCTTCGGTGCCTTCGACTGCTTCCGTGCCTTCGACTGCTTCCGTGCCTTCGACTGCTTCCGTGCCTATTGCATTCCCGATGTTGTTGGTCACTTTCGTGCTCTCGCTGTTCTCTGTATTCCTGACTTTTTCTGTATTTCCTGTTCCGTCTGGATCTGACATTTTTCCTTCCTGCCCGGTACTTTCCTGCCCTGCATTTTTCGTCTCATTCAACATCTCTGTGGAAATTTCCGTAAAAACATCCGTGGTGTCTACACTTGTCGCATTGGTGACGGTCACATCGGATGTCAGCAAAGCCAAACATAACAGGAATGCTATCACTTTTTTTACACTCGCTGCAAATTTCATAGAATCCTCCTTACTTTTGCCCTTTGATCTACTGTTTTCTCTTCCAAAGATCTCATCCACTGTATTTGTTTAAAATATGTTCCGCTGTTTTCACTTTCTCTATATGGATCTTGATTTTCAGATTCCGGTAAACTTTATGATCCTGATAAAATTTTGAAATAATCCGGTTTGCGGCCAGCATTCCACCCTCATAAGTGCATGCAGAAAGCAAAATCACATACTGCGAATCACTGAACTGTGCCACTGCATCCCCTGGACGGAGCGATTTTTTCAATGTCTCCGCCAGATGCGGCATCGCATTGCGGATGCGGAACAGATCTACATCACTGACTCTGCTTCCGGTATACTCCCCCGCCTTTAAGGTCAGAAGCAGAATATATTCATTTTCATCAAAACGCGCTGTCTTTCTCACCTGCAGCCTGCAAATTTCCCGAAAGACCGGATACCCGCACAAAAACGCTCCCACCGGATCCTGTTCTGCAATATCCTGATGTACCTGTGCAATTCCCTGCACATTTCCGCTTTTATTCTGTCTCAGTAATTTGTCATAAACGCCCTTTAATTTTGACAGTCCACAGATTCCGAGCTGCTGCTGCAACGTCCGGCATGCATTCTCGTACACTTCCAGGGCAGAACCAATTTTATTTTTTCCTGCCAAAGCCTTGATCAGATAACAATATAACTCTTCATCGAGACTTTCCTGCTGAAGTGCCTGACTGCAAAGCTGCTCCAGATTCTCATATTTTTCCGCGCGGACATAACATTCGCACAGATACCGGACGCAGTTTAAATACAAAGAGTGATAATAAGTATTCAGCATCATCACCCAGTGCATATCTGCAACTTTTGTCATGAAATCACCCTGATAAAGTGCAAGCGCCGCTTTTAGTTTCTGGATTGTCTCACCCTCTGAAATAGGTTTCTGCTTTGCCAATTCAAACATTTGTTCGAATCGTTCTGCATCCACTGCCACTTCCAGTCTGGGATTCCAGCGATAGGAACCATGATCGGTCAGGATAAAGTCCTCTTCTCCAAAGTTTTTCTTCAGAAGAACTCTCAGACGATACATCAGATTCTTCAATGCCCCTGCCGGATTTCCCGTTTCTTCCTCCTGCCACAACGCATCCGCCATGTCATAAAACGTCAGTGTCTGATTTCTGTGAAGAATCAGATACGCCAGTAAATTTATCATTTTCGGAGATCGTATTTCTTCCTCATTCACAATATGTTCTTCATTCCTTATCTGAAATTTCCCCAGAGTACGAATCGTCAGCATGCAGTTCTCCTCCTCTTTTCCGGCTCTGACTGCCAGATTTTTCCTGTAAGTCTAACATGCATGTATTGCTATAAAAGTCGAATACTGTACCTAAAAATCCTGGTTACTTCGACTTTTTTCTATTTTTATATATAAGGAAAACAATCAGTCCCACAACAAAAACTGCCGTGATACCGCCAATCACCGGCACTGCCACAGGTACGGATGCTGCATCGATCTCCTGCGCTGCAAGGTCTGCATCTTTCCCGTTCACATCACCGGAAGCGGTACTCGCATCCTCTGCTGTGTTCGCCAACGGTGTCTCGCTCTCTTCGATGGCGACAACTCCATCATTCCCATCTCCATCCACCAACGGTGTCTGCTCCTCCGGAATTTCAACATTGCTATCGTCTACGGTCTGGTCTTCATTATCATCTGCCGGAGCATTTACCGCATTGTCCGCTGCATTATTTGCGTTATTATCTGCCACGTTATTTGCTGTATTGCCTACCGGCGCATTCACTGCATTTGACGCATTATTTACTACATTTGCAGTAAATCCTGTCGGCTGGGAGGTTCCGGGAACGATGACCGTCTCCTCAACCTCGTTCACAACTGTCTCTGTCCGTGTTGTGCCCGGAACCACATTTGTCACCGTGCTGGTGATTGTCTCCACAGCCCCGGTGTAGCGGTATTCAAACGTTGCCGTGTTCTCTTTCCCTTTTTCCAGTTTTATAATTTTACTGCTCTCTGTCGGTGTATAATCCGGAACAGTCACCGGAATGACCGTGATTGTTTCCTCTGCATTTCCATAGGTGATCTGCGGAGCCGCAATCTGTTCCTTTGTCTGACTGTCTATGAAACTCACCGTATAGGAAACCGGATCGATCAGACGTTTATAATCCAAAACATACTCTGTATTCCGCTCCACCGCAGTTCCCACAACACCGTTAAAAGCTTTCAACCCATATGCTGCCTCTTTTTCATAGTGCAGGCAGTTAGAAAACCATGATGTCAGCCTTGCATCACTTTCCCAGCCAGGCACTGTGAAAGCAAGTGTATCTCCCTTTGCAACTTTTACCTTAATATAATTTTTTGTCACTTCCATCCCTTCGGAAACAGTGATCTTATCTATATCAAAACAAGCAATATTTCCTGCACGGAATGTCACTGTATACATTCTTTTTTCCACCACTTCTTTCTCTTCCGAAGCTTTCACCGTTGTCATTGGAAGCACCATCGCCATGAAGATAAAAACCATAAGAAAGCCTGTAATTATTTTTTTTACTTTTTTCATGACTTGCGCTCCACCTTTCTTTTTTTCACTGCGATACTAACAATCACTATACCTGCCACCAGAACTCCTGCAGATACCGTCACTGTCAGAGGATCTCCTGTCCTGACACCATTTGCCAGTGGAACAAGCTGTTCTGTGACAGTCTTTGGAATCACTTTCTTTACAACCTTTGTCACCACATTGTCTTCTCCGTGCTCCGTCACATAATTTGTGATCACAACCGGCTTTCTGTCGTCTGCATAGTACGCCCGGAATTCAAATTCCATCGCACCTGCTGCACGCGAATAATCAATTCCATCTGCGCTGTCCATGCCCTCGCCGTCTAAGGTCAATGTCACATAGACATCCGCCGACTCCCCCGGATCCAGAGCTGTCATATAACGATACTCATTCAATTCTGTAATTTCTGCTAAACCTTCGGCACTTGCCACATTTTCCGCATATCCACCGGCATCTGCATCCAGCAAAGATATCCTTCCGGTATCATTGCCGATCTCCACCTGAAACTCATATGCTCCGCCAGACGCTTTTCCTGCTTCTTCCAAAGCATCCGTTGTCTTCTGCGAAATAAAAAAAGATGCCTTATGACTGTTTTGATTCTCGATTTTAATGACAACGGTCCTGCTGTCTCCGGGTGCCATGCCATCAAAAGCACCGGCAAGTTCTGTCTTATCTTTTGTATACACAAGCTGATTTTCCTCTGTCAGCTGCACAGTCTGAATTTCCGCCGCACTGACCACCGATGAAAATCCACAAGTCCAAATAAGCAACAGAACGGCTGCCATGTTTTTTATTTTCATATGCTCCAATCTCCTTCAACCGTTATCTTGTTTCTGAAACAGACAAAATCGTTCCATTTTCATCAAACTCCGGGAACACGCCAAGCTCTGCTGCGATCGCATCTTTTGCGTTATTCGCCTGAACTGCCGTAACTTCGTATTCTAACGTATAGACTGCATCTGCAAATCCATTTCCCATAGATTCCTTAAAATGAATTCCGTCCATAAAGTTTGCTGTCGTCTGTTCTGGAGCCAGCGGCTTTTTGTAGTACATCACCATCTGCTCATCATCCTCATACCCGATGATCCAGTCCTGATTATGTACATAGATATCATCCGCCTCCCCTGCACTCACAAGTCCGCCGCTTTTTGTATCCCATGCATGATAAATAACTACTTTTACATACACATCATAACCATCCGGGATATCGTTTTGTACTGCCTTCGGCATGATAATCGTTTCCCCCGGCACGATCGTAACCGGTTCTTTTTCCCCGCCGTCTGCCAGTGCCACAGGTTGATCCCCGATCACCGTGACTCCCACACTCTTAATGGAAATATTTGCCACTGCCTTTTCACTTTTTGTATTCAGAGCTGCAAGCGTTCCGCCAACCATCGTTGCCAAAATCAATACTGCAGCGATTCCCATAAGCATGTATTTTTTCTTCACTCTCCATCTCCTCCGCTCATCCATTGAATTTTTTATAAATCCTTGTGTTATTATAGGTATCCCCGGTCACACAATGGTCACATAAATATTTTATGCAGCAGACCGCACGAAAAATGCACTTTGTTTCTTCAATTACACAAAAATACCTCCCGGCAGGTTCGGGGTTGTTACCCGTATCTGCTCAGGAGGTATCCTGTCATTTCAAAAATATTGATTTTTCTTCACACTTTAAGCAATCATTTTACATCCACTATCTCACATAGATATTGGAAAGATTGTCCAAAATCTCTCCTGCAACATCCGGTTTATTCATCGTGTAAATATGCACATGATTGACACCGTTGGCGATCAGATCAATGATCTGCTCTGTTGCATATGCAATTCCCGCCTGACGCATTGCTGCCGGGTTGTCTCCAAACCTGTCTACGATCGCAAGAAATCTCGGTGGAACCATATTGCCGGACAAAGATGTGATACGTTTGATCTGGCTTGCGTTGGTGACAGGCATAATGCCTGCTACAACCGGAACATCTATTCCTTTTTTTAATGCCTTGTACATAAAATTGTATAAAATGTTATTGTCAAAAAACATCTGTGTGGTGAGGAACTCGCATCCTGCATCCACTTTCTCTTTCAAATGGTCGAGATCTTCAAAAATCGTTGCTGCTTCCGGGTGTCCTTCCGGGTAGCATGCACCACCGATACAGAAATCACCCTGTGCTTTGATATCTGCGATCAGTTCACTTGCGTGCTTGTACTGATCCGGCAGCGGAAAATCTGCATTTGCAGGAATATCGCCACGGAGTGCAAGGATATTCTCGATATTTGCTGCCTTTAACTCCTCAATGACAGATGCCACCTTTTCTCTGGTGGAAGAGGCACAGGTCAGATGTGCCAACGCCGGAATGTTATTGTTACGTACTTCCTCTGCAAGCTTTACCGTATAATCAGATGTTCCACCTGTTGCGCCGTAAGTGACACTCATATATGCCGGCTTTAATGCCGCCATATCTTTTACGATATTTTTATAATTTTCCAGCTGCGCACCCTGTTTTGGTGGAAAAAGCTCGCAGGAAATCGTCACTTCATCTTTGTTTAATAATTCTGTTAATCTCATCTTTTTGTTCCTCAATCTTCTTTCTTATATATTAAAAACTTCTCAGTTTATCCGTTCCATCATCCACCGTATTCTCGATTTTTCGTATCTCCACAAAATAAGAATAGTTATCGTTTACTTTTACTTCACAGCGGTCACCTATTTTGTGTCCCAACAATGCTTTTCCAAGCGGCGATTCGTTACTGATCAGATTTTTCAGGGAATTGCCGCGGATGGTTGTGACAATTTTATAGGTTTCTTCCTCGTCATCATCCTCAAAATAGACCGTAACGGTATTGTTCATTCCGACTTCATCATCCGCAGAATCCGTAGAAATAATCTTTGCTGTCCTGATCATTTTCTCCAGATAACGGATACGGCTCTCGTTACGGTTCTTATCCTGCTTTGCCGCCTTATATTCAAAATTTTCGCTTAAGTCGCCCTGGGCTCTTGCCTCTTTTACTGCTTCCAATGCTTCTTTTCTCACAACCAGCTTCCGATACTCAATCTCTTCTTCCATTTTTTTTATGTCCTGTTCGGTCAACTCGTCATACATGAATCCCAACCTCCATTTTCCATCTCTATCGGTACTGATCCTGTACCATTCTCATTATGATCTGCAGCTCTGTCTCTTATAAAAACACCTGTTCTAATGCGATTTTCTCCGGCAGACAGCGTTCGATTGCACTCCCTTTCCGGCAGACAGACAGCCAGACATCACGTTTGACATTCCATGTTTTCAGATAATATTCTCCCACCTGTTCTTCCATCGTGGAAAAAGAATCCAAAGACATTGCGATCCCTGTTCCAACCGCCTTGATGTAGGCTTCCTTCCTCGTCCAAATTCCGGTAAAAGCCTCATCCGTCCAACATTTTTCCAGATATTTTCTCTCATCTTCTGCAAAAAAACGCTGTGCGATCTTCTGTTTTCCGGTGCGTATCAGCTCCACATCCACACCTACATCCTCTGTGCCAAAAACTGCTGCCACATACATGCCTGAATGGCTGAGGTTAAACATAAGCGGAAGCTGTTCTCCCTGTCCTGTCCCAAGATACGGCTTCCCATTTTTACCATAAACGAATCTTACCTGTTGCAAAGACCGTGTTTGTCCGGTCTGCTCCAACTCTGCTGCTGCAGGTGATCCCACAGGTATTGTCTGCGTGTAACCATACTGCCGCAGACCGTATTCCAATAACAAACCTGCCCCAAAGGCACGAAGCCTGTCATCTTCATTTTTACATTGTTTTATTTTCTGTTGTCTGGCGCAGCACAAAAACTCCCACAGCTGTGGTTGATCTGATCTGTCACGTAAGGCACTGATATCTGAATAAAACACACGCAGTTTTTTTTGCTTATCCACTACTTCTGATGCTCCTGCAGAACTTCTTTTTTTCGCCTTGTGGAATCCCAGACATTCTGCACACGTCTGGTCACGATCTCCGGAATAAACGGTTTTACAATGTAATCGCTTGCACCTAATTCCATCGTCAATACCTGTTGTTCTGTTGTATCATCCGCCGTGATGATCACCACCGGAATATTTAAGATCCTTGGATCATTCTTCCTTTCCTGCATAAACGTCTGTCCATTCATGCCAGGCATCATCAGATCTAACAGGATCATATCCACTTTATAATTCTGTTCCTCTAAAATACGAAGTGCCTCTTCCCCATCTCCTGCCTGCAGGATACGGTAATCTGTTTCAAAAATACTCTCCAGCGATGCCCGGTTAATCTCCATATCATCCACGACAAGCATGGTTTTCTCGTTTACCTCTTCTTCCATCAGTGCAAGACGGTACTTTGCAAGTTCATTGTCCATCTCCCGCTGGACCGTGATATCATCAATGCAGCCAAAAATAATATGGCGTTCCCCTACCCTGTTAATATACTTCAGGCGGAGCTTGATCCAGATTTCCCTGCCAGACTCGAGAAAACGTTTCACTTCACATTCCGCAGTGCTTTGATTTTCCACAACCTGTGCAAAAGTATCCATAAACCTTTCTCTGTCAACATGATCAATGGATCCCTCAATCTCTTTGTGCACACGGTCTGTGTCATGATAACCAAACATGTCAAAATAAGCGTCATTTACACGCACCACTTCAATATTTCCGTCGCTGTACTCATAAATTGCGGCTGCCTGCATCATGTTGGAGAAAATCATTTCCATCTGCATATTCGCTGTCCAGATGGCATTCGTATCGTTGGATGTTCCTCTTGTCTCATCATCTTCAAAGTATGGCTGTTCATACAACAGCTTTTCATATTCTTTTACCGGCATTGGTCTTGCAAAATAAAATCCCTGCACATATTCGCATCCGATGCTGTGCAGAAACGATACCTGCTCTTTGCGCTCCGCACCCTCAGCTACGACCGGCATGTTCAGCCACTTTGCCATGCGGACTACCGATGCCAGAATGTTTTCACTCCTGCCATCATCTCCGGAGCCATCCAGAAACTTCATATCAATTTTCAGGACGTCAACCGCAATATCTTTTAGTACATTCAGCGAGGAATAACCACTTCCAAAATCATCCATCAAAATAGAAAAACCTTTTTTCTGAAGCTGTTCCATCATCTCTTTGATTGCTTTTGGGTTTCCTGTATATGCACTCTCTGTCAGTTCTAACTGCAGCCATTCCGGTGGAATATTGTATTTTTCTGTCAGTCCACAGATCACATCCACAATTTTTGGATTATAAAGACTTACACGCGAAATATTGACGGAAACCGGAAATATTTTTCTTCCCTCATCTCTCCATCCCGCAAGCAGCTGGCATGTCTTTTCCCAGACATACTGATCCAGCTTCAGGATAAAACCGTTCCGCTCAAATACCGGGATAAATTCTCCCGGCGATATCATCCTGCCATCTGCTGTGATCCATCGCACCAAAACCTCTGCTCCTGCAATGGAATTTCGCTGAAGTTCATATTTGGGCTGCAAATACAGCACAAACTCTTCGTTCTTCAGCGCATTCTTCATATTGTTGATGATGTGCTGCTCCTTGATGATCTCCTCGCTCATCTCTTTTGTGTAAAAGAAATAGTTCTGGATATAATTTCCCTTACAGTTTTTGGATGCAAGATTGGCTTTGTCATACATTTCGTTGATGGAAAGATCACGGTTTTTCACAAGATATATCCCAAAGAAAGGCGTGATATCAAAATCCAGAGGATATTTTTCCATCTGATTCGTGAATTTCTTCACAAAGTCTGTGATCTCTTCCTCATTTTCATAAGAAAAGCATACCGCAAAAATATCTGCCTCAATTCTTCCATAAGTAATATAACGATATTCTTTTTCCACATTCTGCAGATAATCTGCCATATACTTTAATAAATTATCACCCTCATCCATTCCAAAAAAGGAATTGATCAGCTGGAATTTTTCAATATCGATCCTGATGAACACAAAATCTTCCGTACCGAAAATATTCAGCATATTTCTCGTATTATAAAAGAACTTTGATTTGTTCAAAATGCCGGTAAGCACATCATACTCCGCACGGTACTTTAATTCATCATCCACTCTCATCTGACTGCGCTCGATCACATTCTTTACACGAAAACGCACGATCGTCGGATCATAAGGTTTCCGCATAAAATCCCATGCTCCGTATTCCAGACACTTGCACTCGATCTCATCATTGATGCCTCTCAACATCGCGATCACAGGTATATTCTGATATCTTACATCTTTGTGAAAAATTTCTAAGAGTTCCAGTCCGCTCATGTCCGGCATGATCAGGTCAAGAATGATCACAGTTACCGCCTGATACTTCTCCTCTAAAACTGCTAATGCATTCTGTCCATTTTCTGCTTCAAGCACGATATAATTGTCATTTAAAATTTCCCGCAATGCAGTCCTGTTATGTCTTGCATCATCCACAATTAATATTGTATGTTTCCTTGTCATAAGCCCTTGTGCCAGTCCTTCTCCATTTGTAGTGGTTTCAGCCACCTGTCAAATTCTTTTTCTTCCGTACAAACCATATACTTATATGATAACAGACTTAATTTTTCTTTTCAATACAAGAATTTTTATCTGTCATTCACTTAAAAATCCATGTAAGAGAGATACAGCTCCTCAAAATCATTTTCTTCTGCCAGATTGATGACATCTGCCATGGTCTGGATCTTTTCAAGTTCGTCTTTTGAAATTCTGCCAAGTAAAACCTCTTTTGTCCCTGCAAGAACGGTATTTCCGACCGGGATCGTTTTCATCTCCAGTTCTTTCGGGATCAGGCCAATCCCTGCCGCCTTTTTGATATCTATCTTTGTTCCAAATCCACCTGCAAGATAACAGTTGTCCACTTCGTCAAACGCAATACCCGCCTTTTTTACTAAAATATCCACTCCTGCGCGGATCGCCGCTTTTGCCATCTGAAGTTCCCGGATGTCATTCTGTGTGAATTTTACTTTTTCTGCCAGTTCATATCCGGTGTCAAAATAAAGATCCGAATATGTTCCATGTTCATCGATCATCTGATGCTCCCGGAGTTCATACACCAGATCGATCATACCTGTTCCGCAGATTCCGATCGCCTGCTGTTTCTTATTTTCTCCATCTGTTTCACCGATCACCTGAAATCCGGCTTTCCCTGTCTCTTCCATGAAAACATGTGAGATCACTCCCGGAATGCTCGCCATGCCACAGGAAATATTTCCGCCTTCAAACGCTGGTCCCGCAGACGTGGACGTCACATACATATGACGGCAATTTCCAAGCACCATCTCCCCATTCGTTCCAATATCCAGCAGCAAATGATATCCTTCGGATCTGTGCATATTCATTTTTGCAATGCCAGCCATGATATCAGCCCCTACAAACGCTGAGATCCCAGGCAAAATCACAACTTTTGTATCCAATTCTTTCATTCCAAGAAAATCCGCAGCACTGCCTTCCATCCATGAAAGGTCAACTGGCAGAAAAGGCGCCACTCCCAGTGTCTCACATGAAAATCCGCGAAGCAGATGACACATCGTTGTGTTTCCTGCAATCACGATCCTTTGTATCTGCTGTTCCGTTATCTTTTCTTTTTGAAGAAGCTCCCGGATCAGTTTCTGAAGATCCTGCCGGATACACCTCTGTATCTCCCACTTTTTTCCACTATTCGATGCAGAAATTCTCGAAAGCACATCCGAGCCATAAGCTCTCTGGTGATTAACGGATACGGCAGTCTGGCAGTCTGCTTCTGTTTCCAGATTCACAAGCAGTGCCGCCAGAGTCGTTGTTCCGATGTCGATGCAGATTCCATAAAGTGCATTTTCTGTTTTCTCTGCCGTTCCTTCTGCTGTATTTTTCAGAATTTCTTCTGTTCTCTGATTCTCCCACTGCGAAAGGACTTCTATCGTTTCTTCCAGTTCCGGAATTTCAACTTTGTATTCTTCCGTTGGATATGACTGGCATGCCAGACGATAGCCTTGCTCCAACTGCTTTTCCGATAAAAACTCTCTATCCTGCTTCGTCGGTTCTGTTGCTCCGCTTTTGTACCGCACAATACATTTTCCGCAGATTCCATTGCCATTGCATGGAGCACTGATGTATTCATTTTTTTCCTGTAACATTTCCAGAAGATTTTTCTGTTGTTTTGATCTGTCTATAATCATTTTTTCCTTTACCCTGAAAAATCAACAAATCAGCACAGCTTCCTCTATGGAAACAGTGCTGATTTTTGTATTTTATAGTTTTTCAACTACGACTTTGCAACGTTTTTTACAGAATGCAATTCCGTATGCAAGAAGATCGTTTCGTCCATCCTCACGGAGTTCTGCGTCATATCTGTGATTCTTAATCTGCTCCATAGCTCGTTCACACGCCTTGTCAAGTTCATTCATGGAATGTGCGTATTTCAGTTCTATCACGATTCCAACATCTGGATTCTTAGGCTTAAGCAAAATATCTGCATATCCATCACCAGATTCTCTATTCGATTTAACCGCCCAGCCCGAATAATTTTTTAAAATACCGATCAGAATACCATGATAAAAAATCTCTTTTTCTTCGTTTCTTGCTTTCGTATCTAAAACGCTGATTGTTTCGCCAAGAAACATTGTAAGTTCCCGCTGGATGTCATCTGTCTTTCCTTCAAGAAAACCCCTGTTGATTTTTTCCGTAGATGCGTGGTCATTCGCAACTACCTGGTCAAACCAGTCACGGATTTGTAAAAGAAAGACTTCCCTGACTTCCTTGTTTGGAATGATCAATCTATACATCCCATTTTCTACATCACCATTTTTTGTGAGATATCCGGTTGTAAAAAGAACACTCCACAAATTATCAATGCTGTTATCAATCTCGTCGTAGGTCAGATCCAAACGGATTCTCTTTTCGACTGCCTCTCCCACAATCAATTGTTCGATTTCATCCTTTGTAGTTTTATCTGCCATGTCGATAAATCGTTTTACAAGATCATTTCCACTACTGTTAATCCAATATGCCTTTGGCTGCGATTTAGCCTCACTTACCAAATCGTCAACATAATTGATTACATCCCATGGGCAATAAATATCTGCATTACCAAAACGATAGCCATCATACCATTCCTTCACTTCTGTGAAATGCTTCTGCAGATTGTAGTCTTCCAGCAATTTTTTTACTTCTTCATTCGTAAAGCCGAATTCTTCATCATATCGAACATCGTCTGCCGAATAAACCTTAAAATTATTCAAGCCAGTAAAGATGCTCTCTTTGGAAACCCGAAGGCATCCTGTTAATACAGCAAACTGTAGAAAATCATTTGTTTTAAGTGCTTCACCGAACAATCCACGAATAAGTGCCACCATTTCTCTATAATAGCCATGCTGAAAGGACTTATCAAGTGGAACATCATACTCGTCGATCAAAACAATCGTTTTTTGACCATAGTGTTGATATAAAAGTTCTGAAATTTTCTTAAGTGAGAATTTCAGCTTCGTTGCAAGAGTAGTTTCCTGTTCCCCTTGAAGTGAAATCAAATCACGATATATATTCTTTTCGTCATTGTCCAGTCTGCTACTGTTCAGCAAGAACTTAAATCGTCTCACCTCGCCAGCAATCAACTCACACAGGGCAGACCGTGCTTCTTCAAATGTTAGTCCATCTACACCTTTGAGAGACAGAAATATAACGGGATACTTTCCCATATATTCCTTACAAAGTTCTTCATTCTGCGAAATATAAAGGCCATCAAATAATGCTGTGTCTGTTCCAATCTCGAAAAAGCTCTTAAGCATACTCATATTTAAGGTTTTTCCAAATCGGCATGGTCTGGTGAATAAATTCACTTTACTCCAATTTTCAAGAAGCTGCTCTACCAATTTTGTTTTATCCACATAATAAAAGTCTAACTTCCGAATTTCCTGAAAGTTCTCAAAACCGACTGGAAGCTTTTTTAATTCCTGCATATTTTACACGCTCCTCCGAGGCTTTAGTCTTAGGATTGGGTTACATACAGCAAGGTAGACCTGTCCTAGTGTGGTTTAATTTTACCATTTAGTTTGACAAGTATCAAGCCGATAAGTCGTTGCTAAACAAAAATAACACCGATTTCATATGTTAGTTTCTTTATGAACAAAAGCAAACGAGACATTTAAATGAATATTCAAAGAATCCGAGATTTGAGAGAAGATTCCGATTATACACAGGAATATATTGCAAAGCTGCTGAATGAAAACCAGCGCACTTATTCCAGATATGAAAATGGAGAACATGCAATTCCACTTACAATACTTTCTTTTCTTGCAGGCAATCGAGTAGGAGGCGGTGACTAACCGCCGTCCTCTCACACCACCGTGCGTACCGTTCGGTACACGGCGGTTTCAATAGTTGACGTG
>OGPP01001761.1_pt1 | contig 15179 bp, 9 predicted proteins | sample 1553021 | NCBI WGS metagenome assembly OGPP01 (sample SAMEA2580217, study PRJEB22360) | human gut metagenome | biome: human gut; feature: human-associated habitat; material: faeces | place: Denmark | collected 2008/2010
CCACGTTTTCTTACGGCACTTTCGGTTCCAAAAGTGCCTACCTGTGAACAGTAACGCCTGTTTCCCTGTCTCAATCACATGAACCGACACCTTATCCCTGCCATCCAGCATCCGGGAAAGCGTCTGCCATCCCTTGATGCACTGGTGGAAAATCGAGGAAAAATCAAACCCCAGCGCCGCCGCTCCCAGAGCATAGACGATAAGGCGCATCCAGGCAATTTTTCCAACGCCAAGGGCAGAAAGGATGCAATACACAACGATTGCAAAGGAGACACCAAAAAGAAAATCCATATAAAAAGAAAAATAAGGCCGCTCCCAAATCGTTTCCCTGAAAAACACCTGTTTTCTCAGAAACCGCCCGATCGCCAACAGGCTAAGCATATATGCCGCCGATACCACCATTGGCAGAAATACCACGTGAATCCAGGAAAACACCAGCACCACCGCCGTCAGCCAGTACATCCGGCTGCGTCCGCGCTTCAAAAGCGCCAGCCCCCCAAAGATCAAGACTGCCAGAATCGCGATCTCCACATACATTCTCTTCGATTCCGTGAAATGAATGTAATCTGCAAAAAAACCATTTCCCGTAAACAGTGTTTTCGCCGGAATCAGAACCGCCGCCACACAGAACAGCACCAGAAAAAGCCCAGCCATGCGCACGGCTGCGTTTGGTCGTCCGTTTTGTCTCTGATTCTGCATGTCAATGGTTCCTCTCTTTCTAGCTTATGTACTCCCGGAATCTTTTTGTGAGCAACATTCTATATACGCCCGCCTAAAATCCCGCGCACCGCATCCAGCAGCGTATCTGCATACGCGTCATAACCGCCCGCCGGGCAGCTTCCGTCCTCTTTTATAAGTCCGGCCGCCATATCTTCCGCGTGTTCTTTTGCCCCATAGCCGGTTCCGACAAGAACTCCGGTCACGCCAAAGTTTTTTCCTGCCTGCGCGTCGATGCGCTTGTCCCCGATCATATAGGAATGCATCTTATCAATGCCCTCCGTCAGATCCCGCTCTGCCATCTCAAACATTCCCGTCTCCGGCTTACGGCAATGGCATTTTTTCTTATAAATCCCGATCCCATGCTCCGGGTGGTGCGGGCAATAGTAGAACGCATCTACGTGTGCTCCGTCACGCCCCAGCACCTCATTCATATAATCATGAAGGATTTTTACATCCGCCTCGGTATAGTAGCCTCTCGCCACGCCCGCCTGATTGGTAATGACGATCACCTTATATCCGGCCTCGTTCAGGAGACGGACCGCCTCTGCGGTACCGTCAATCAGCTTCAAATCTTCTTTTCGGTGAAGATAATTGACCTCCACGTTCATCGTACCGTCACGGTCAAGGAATACTACTTTACAGCTATTTTTACACATGGAATGTATACTCCTTATCCGGCATCTGCACCTGAATATCGCGGTAGTCCCAGCGGTCCTCATCGCAGATCCAGCTCTGAGCGCCGCGCAGTTCGAAATTCCAATCCATCAGCTGTCCGCCTGCCGCTTCCAGGCGGCGCGCCACCTGATGTTTGACGTTGTATGGGCAGTACACAAGAAGGAAGCCGCCGCCGCCAGCACCTAAAAGCTTTCCGCCGAGAGCACCCGCTTTTTTCGCCTCGTCATAGAGCATATCAATCTGCGGATTTGTGATCTTACTGCTCATCCGCTTCTTGCTCTCCCAGCCATAATCCAGGAGGCGGCCGAAATTGTGGAGATTTCCCTTTAAAAGCTCATCCTTCATCGCATAGGAAAGTGCCTTTACCTCGCACATCGCCTGAAATGCATCCGGTTTCTTATAGTTGCTTACCTGATCCTTGATAATATTCGCGGATACATGGATATTGCCCGTGTAGCATAACAACAGGTTATACTGCAGCTCATTGATAATATCGCGGCGGATGCGGAGCGGGTTTACCACGACGTTGTTGCGTCCGTGAAATTCGATAAAGTTAAAGCCGCCGAAGGTCGCCGCATACTGATCCTGATAACCGCCGGAAATCCCCAGATCGATCCGCTCCACGCCGTAAGCCAGATCCGCCATCGCATAATTATCCAGCGTGATTCCTTTCCAGCGCGCCATCGCGGTCAGAAGACTTACCATGACGGTCGAGGAGGTTCCAAGTCCCGAACCAGCCGGAGCATCACACTGTAAATAAACCTCGCATCCCTGCTTGATATCCATCGCCCGCAGCGCTGCCGTGACAAGATCCAGCCGTCCATCGCAGACGTAATTTTCCTTCGCATTGTACTTGACTGTCATATCAAAATCCAGGGAATGAACCGTGATCTGGTCATCATCCCTCGGAATGATCGAACAATATGCATATTTATTGATGGTGCTTCCGATAATGGCACCGCCCTGTTCTACACAGAATGGTTCTACATCCGTACCACCGCCGCCAAAGCTCACGCGCAGCGGCGCTCTTCCTCTGATTACCATGTAATGTCTCCTTTTCTTACGTCCTCCTGAAACCGGAAATAATCCTCCGGCACACCGATATCAATAAAATAGCCGTCATTTACGATGCCGCCGAGACGTCTTCCCTCCTGCATCCACCTGGGAATGCACTCATTTTCCAGCGAAACTTTTCCCTCCGGAATCTCATCCAGCAGCGCCCGCTTCATCAGGTACACACCGCCGTTGATCGTGCCCGCCCCAGTATTGCCGTTTTTCTCATTAAAAGCGGTCAGCAGCCCGTCGGTCAGGCGCGCCGCCCCATAACGGGAAATATCCGGCACACCGCGCAGAACCAGCGCCATCTCCAGATTTTTTTCCTGCTGGATCCGGCTCAAATCACCGAAATCCATCTGATAAAATGTATCGCCATTCAGGACAAAAAACTGCTCGTCCGTCACATATTTCCCGGCATTCTTGATCGCGCCCGCCGTGCCGAGCAGCTCTTCCTCATACGCATACCGCGCCCGGATGCCAAACCGCGATCCGTCTCCAAAATATTCTTCCACCATGCCGCCCTTATAACCGACGGCAAAAATAATATCATCAATTCCGCTTTTTTTCAGCCCCTGAAGCACATACTCCAGAAACGGCTTACCTTCAACCAGCGCCATCGGTTTCGGACGATCGCTTACCACACTGCGAAGCCGCGTCCCCAGTCCGCCAGCCAGAATGATTGCCTGCATACTGTACTTCCTTTCTGTCTGTTGTTTCTAACTCAATTTTTACTGTTTTTATACTGAAAGATACAATTTTTACTTTTGTCAATCTGTCAACCGCTATTAAGTCCAGTTTAACTTATATATCTTACCACATTTCCCTAGTGATTTCCACTAGATAGGGCGGTTTTATGCTGTTACCACTTTCCCATCGGATTCGCAGCGCTTCCTTGCGGAAATTGCAACAATTTGTTGATTTTTTTGCATGATTCGACAGATTTTTTCATTTGGCAGACACTCTGTTCCGTGCTACAATCTTAATTATAAATTGGGATTTGGAGGAAATGCATATGGCACGTGATATGACAAAAGGAAATATAACCGGACACCTGATTGCCTACGCGGTTCCGCTTGTTTTTGGAAATTTATTTCAGCAGCTCTACCATACGGTCGATTCGGTGGTTGTCGGACAATTTTACGGAAAAGAAGCATTGGCGGCGGTCGGCGCGGCGGGTCCGATCATGAATATCCTGACTTTTCTGATTGTGGGACTGTCACTCGGCGCATCGATTTTGATGGCAAGCTACTTTGGAGCAAAAGATTACCAGAATTTGAAAGATGAATTTGCGACCTCTGTACTCTCCGGACTGCTTTTGACCATCGTGCTCTCCGGAATCTCACTGGCCGGAAGCCGCCTGTTTATCCGCCTGACGCAGACGCCGGAAGAGATATCGGCGCAGGCATCCTTGTATTTGCAGATTATCTCGCTGGGTCTTATTTTTACCTTTTTTTACAATATTTTCTCCGCCGCCCTGCGCGCGATCGGAGATTCCAGAGCGCCGCTCTATGTCCTGATCCTGACTACTATTGTCAATGTATTTCTGGATGTATTCCTGGTTGGCATCTGCCGCCTCGGTGTTCCCGGTGCGGCAATCGCTACAATCATCTCGCAGGCAGTCTCTGCGCTCGCCCTCTTTGTCTATATCTGGTCGAAGGTGCCGCTCTTACGGCTCGGCATCCGGGATCTGAAACTGAAAACCTCGATGCTCAAAAAAACGATCGATTTCAGCTCCATTTCCGCCGTCCAGCAGACGATTCTCTACGTCGGCCGCCTGCTCGTCCAGTCCGGCGTCAATGCGCTCGGTGTCGATGCAGTTGCCGCTTTTAATGCCGTCTCCATCATCGACAGCTACGTGCTCGCCCCGGGCGACAGCCTCGCGGCATCTATCACGACGTTCTCCGCACAGAACCTCGGCGCGAAAGAGTATGACCGGATTCCGAAAGGGCTTCGGAAAATGCTGGTGATTGCAGAAATTTATATTATTTTGACAGCGGTGGTCGTGCTGTTCTGCCGTCACCCGCTGCTCGGCATTTTCTTGAAGCCGAATGAAACGGAGGCGCTGCGTCAGGGCATGTCCTATCTGGTGCCGATGGCTAGCTTTTACTTCATCAGTGGTATCACCAATACCTTTCAGGGATATTACCGGGGAATCGGGCACCTGATGATCACCCTGTTCGCGACTCTGGTGCAGATTCCGATCCGCGTTGTGATCAGTTATGCGCTGTTTGGACGGCTGGGAATTCAGGCTGTAGCGATTGGTACGACGATTGGATGGGCTTGTATGGTGGTATTTGAGCTTTTGATGTATCGGAAGTATGGACGGGTGGAAGCGCTGCGGAAGAACGATCGGTAATATAGAGTGCTCTACCCGGTAGTACAGGAAAGAGCCTGCAGCATACCGGCGTAGCTGGCTCTTTCCTTCCTTGGATAACTTTAAATTACCCTTACGCAAGAAAACGATCAGAAGCACATTCCCCTGATCGTTTTCTTTATTATATATAATTTTCTATCTTTTACTATTTTTTATTCAAAATCTTCCTTAATCACATCCCAAGCCGCATCAATACTGAAATGCTCGCGGATATAAACCTGCGTTTTCTCTGCCAGGTCTTCCAGGCGTTTTTCGTCTTTGTAGAGCTCTACGACTGTCTCGGCAAATTCGTCCGGCTGATCCTTGACGAGGAGAACTTTTTCTACATCCGGGATCCCCTCGCTGCCGACGGAGGTGGTGACGATGGGGGCACCGTTATAGATGGCTTCTACCACCTTGCCCTTAACACCTGCGCCGTAGCGGAGCGGTACCACTACAATCCGGCAGTTCCGGTACAGGTCTGCCAGTTCTTCTTCACTTACAAAGCCTTTGACGATGATGCCGTTTCCAGGCTGTTCCAGTGCTTTGATCTCGTCGGTTACTTTGGATCCTACAATGTAAAAGTTGACCTTGATCTGTTCCCGGATCTTCGGGAATACTTCTTTCGCGAACCAGAGCACCGCGTCTGCGTTCGGCGGATGCGCAAAGCCGCCGACAAACAGGAGTCCTTCCCGTTTGGCGAAGTCTTTGTTCAGATTCTGTAAAAACTCCTCATAGACATATGCCGTGATCGCCTTGACCGGAATCGTCTCATCAACGGCGTGGATCGCCTCTTCTTCGACGTAGGACGGATAATAAGACACCGCCACTTTGTGGAAGAGCGAAAACTCGATCGATTTCCAGTATTCGGATTCCTGGCGCTTCTTCACATCGCCGGTCAGCTCATACTCACGGAACTCACGCATAAAATGAAGGTCGTGACCATAGTAAATCATCTTAATATCCGTGTGTTCTTTGATAAAATCCACATACTTCGTTGCGATATGCGGGCGGTTCAGATATGCCACGTGGATATCTTTTCCATTTTTCACCAGCCAGTCCCAGATACCGGTCAAGTATTCCTGTCCGTAGAGAACCTCGATTCCCATCTGCTGCAGCGTAGACGTATACGGTTCCTCATGGAGGTAATTATCTCCGATAAATTTAACAACATACCCCTTTTTCAGGAACATTTTCAGGTACTGGAACGTTGTCTTGGAACCAGCGTCTTTGTCAAAGGTCGGCACATAGTGATCGATCACGACAATGATCTTTTTGCCCATGCTGCGCTCGCGTGCGCGGAATGGATTCGGATTGCCGTTGTTGACGCACTGGTTCTTAAACTCTTCTTTCCATTTTTCTTTGAGCTTCTCGCTGTTTTCCACCTGATACCGTTTCAGACCGGTTCCGTTGACGTCCGTTCCGTTGGAAATGCCCTCGAAATGAATGACCTTGGATTTTGGCTGGTAAACGACGCGGTAGCCCGCTTTCCGCACCTCAAATGCCAGATCCGAATCCTCGCAGTATGCCGGGGCAAACCGCTCATCGAAACCGCCGATCTGCTTCCAGAGTGCGGTGGATAAAAGGATCGCTGCGCCGGAAATATAGTCTACATCCTTGACGTAGTTATATTCTGCCTTATCCGGATCGTCGAGGCGGCCGTAATTCCAGCCGGAACCATCGCTCCAGATGATGCCGCCTGCCTCCTGTAAACGCCCATCCGGATATACCAGCTTAGACCCTACCATACCGATGGTGGAGTCAGATTCAATGAGATTTACCAGGGAGCTGAGCCAGCCTTCTGTTACCTGGGTATCGTTGTTTAAAAACATCACATATTTGCCGCGCGCCGCCTTGGCCGCCTGGTTGCAGTTGCGCAAGAAGCCCTGATTGGTCTGATTGCGGCAGATCACCAGGTTATCGGCAAACTCCGCCAGATGCTCGGTGGCATCGGTTGAAACGTCATCTGCGATGATAACCTCATAACTCACATCCTTCGTATGCTCCAGAATCGACTGCAGGCACAGATAGGTATAGTGAATCTGGTTGTATACCGGAATCACGATGGAAACCGTCGGATTTTCTTCCTTCGGAAGGTGGATTTTTCCGTAGGTCAGGTACTCCTCACCGATCTCAAAATCACCTTTGATAAGGTTCTTTCCTTCCCCGGTGGTGTACATCTTCATCATTTTGCCCGGATGGAGAATCGTCCGTTTCCAGTAGCCGAGCTTCTTGCGGCGTACTGTTCCCTTTGGATAGCACCGGTTAAATGCCTGTCCGAGCTTGCGGCGCACCTTGAAAATGACCGCCTCATGACCATTTAAGTAGGTCAGCGTCTTGCCAAGCTCTGCATTTTCATGGCGCAGATCAGAAATGATAACGTCCAGATTCGCCACGTGGTTATTCGTCAGGCGCTGTACCTCCTGCACTTTGCGGAGTGCCGTATCTTTTTCCGAATTTTCTGCCCGGAGCGCATCCAGACGTTCGTTTGCCCTTGCAAGTTCTCCGTCCACATGGGAAAGATCGGCTAATGTCTTCGTCTTTACCATGTAATCTTCCTGGTAGGTGCGCTGGTTTTCCCCGTGCACGTACTCCTGGAAGCCGCGTTCCATCGCCTCGTAAAGCGAAAGCAGCTTCTCATCCGCCTTCACATACTCCGGGAACTGTCCGATAAATTCCCGCTCGGCCTGACCGCCCAACAGACTCTTATAACGGCGGTAGAAATAAACCAGTATCCTGTATTTCACAAAGCCAGCCGGAACCGGGAATAAGAAGACCCACTCATAGTCGATCGCATAAGTTCCGTCCGCCGTCACCAGCATATTTTCAAAAAGGGCGTCAATGTTGGAGGCGCTGTAGCTCTCGTCCGCAAGAACTGCCCCTAAAGGAGCCCAGCCGCCGCCATTTTCTGTCTCTTTATCCCGATAGGAATCCAGCTCGCCCAGCGCATTAAATACCTTGATAAATTCCGGTGTCACCGCAAATGGTTTGCGTTCCTCCGGGCGGATGCTGTAGATCTCATCCATCGCAGCCCGGATCGCGGAAACCTCCGCATCCGCGCCCTGGGCAGTCAGAATTTCTCCCAGAAGTTCCGCCCGCGTTTTTCCCTCTAAATACGGAAATACCGCTGTCATTCCCTCGTCCTGAAGCTCCGGTTTTGCCAGTTTCAGGGACGGATTCTGACGGTCAAGCACCTGATATTTTTCTTCGAAGGACTGGATGTGCGCCTTTCCCTCCGGATAGAGCGCCGTCTTCCAGACCTCGCGGGTTCCATTCTTTTCACGGATCTCTGTCCGGATCTGGAAGCGGTCTTCGCGGGTGCGGTTGTATTTCACATAGATAACGTCCTGTGAAGCATTCTCAGCTTCCGGCGCAGCCTGTCTCTGCCAAAAAACTAGAAATGCATTCGCAAATTCCGGGAACCGTCCATCCTCGCAGGCTGCATCGAGCGCCGCCCCCATATCCATCAGCATATACTGCGGACAGTCATAGACCGGTAACACACCGGTCAGATCGCCTTTTTTCGGCAGATAGGCATCGGAATAGATGCTGACCGGAGTCTTATAGTCCGGCATCGGATAATAGAATTTCAGCGTGCCGCTCTCATCGGCCATGCTCTGGGTTTCTTTGTCCCCACAGAGCAGTTCCGCCAGCTGACGTTTGGTCAGCGCATTCTCTTCCTCCACAGTGCCTGCAAAATATTTCATGCCCAGGGCATTGGCCAAAGCCACAATCAGAATTCCATCCGGCTTTAGCAGAGACTTAGCCGCATGAATGTGTTTCTCATAGGGAGCTGTCAGAGTTCCCGCAAAGATCACATAGTCATACTTTTTGCCCTCCGCACAGGCCTCTGCCGCGTAACCGGCCAGACTGTCCTTTCGGTAATAGATGTTGGCTGCGCCCGGATAGCGCTGGCGCACCGTTTCCAATGCACTCTCTGTCTCATCCAGCACCGTCACTGCACTCACGCTGGAGCGAAGAAGCCCGGTCAGCGCGCCGTAATCGGCACCCACCTGCAGAACCTCCGCCTCCGGCTCAAAATCATACCACTCTAACAGCAGTTCCCGCTGGGAAGAGAGGGCATACAAAAGGTCCAGCCTGTGGTTGTCCTTTAAGATGGAGCGGATATCTCCGCGGTGCTCAGAAAGGAGCGCCTGTATCTCATCATCGATCTTTCTCATGCTCAAAAAACCTCTTTCTTATTGTAAAGTGGAAGGTTTCAGCACTGCCTCCACCTCGGATTCCATATCATATACACCCACGGTATTCTTATTGGAAATGACCGTGATGTTCGCCACATCATACAAACGATGGTACACGGTGTGCTCGCCCTGCTCAAAGCCGGTACAGCTCATGGAAAGCAGATACTCCCCGCCCTGAAGGGTCATCTTCTGGCGGAAGTTCACCTCGTACTCGTCACCGTTTTTCACCGGACGGATCTCAGCTCCCTCAAACATGGTGTTTGTTCCGGTTAAGTCCGCGCCCTTCTTATCTTTAATGGTGTAGGTAAAGATCGGGGCCTGGATGCTGTCATGGAAACGGATCTTCTCTTTGATGGTAAAATACTCACCCTTTAACAACAGGTTCGTTAAGTTGCCACGCTCATCAAACATGCCAAGATCATAGATCTCCGCCTTGCCGTTGCCATACTCGGTACGGTTCGGGTTGATGGTGATCTTATCCTTCATAAGACCGCTGTGCTTTTTGTTGGCATGGCCGGAGGCCGCGCTGCCAGCTGCACCGTTCTGTCCGTCCGCTTTGCCGGTCGTGTTTTCACTGCCCGCTGCGCCAGATCCCGCTGTTTTTCCATCTGCTCCGGTTCCTGCTGCATCATCATCCAGCCCGCCGGAGAAATCATTCATCTCCAGCAGCTCCTCTTCCAGATCATCCATCTGGTTGGCCAAAATCTTCTTGTACAGATCCACCATCTTGCCCGGCGCGCCCTCAGCCACATAATGACCCTTATTTAAAAGCACCACCCGGTCGCAGTATTTGATGACACTGCCCATATCATGGGTAACCATGAGAATGGTAGTTCCGTTCTTTCGGATCTCCTCCATGCGGCGATAGCACTTGGACTGGAAGAACACATCTCCCACGGAAAGCGCCTCATCCACAATGAGGATTTCCGGCTCCACATTGATTGACAATGCAAAAGCCAGCCGTACAAACATACCGCTGGAATAGGTTTTCACCGGCTGGTAAACAAAGTCTCCGATATCCGCAAATTCCAGGATATCCGGAAGCTTCTCGTCCATCTGTTTTTTGGAAAAGCCCATCATGGTTCCGTTCATGTAAATATTCTCAATGCCGGTGTAATCCATGTTGAAGCCCGCTCCCAGCTCCAGAAGCGCCGAGATAACTCCACTCACCCGGACCTGTCCGCTTGTCGGGGTCAGCACTCCGGTGATGATCTTTAATATCGTTGATTTTCCGGAACCGTTGGTTCCGATGATACCTACCGTCTCACCCTTCTTTACATTGAATGAAATATCACTCAGTGCAAAGAAGTCCTTATGGTAGTTTTTATGGGTTAAGCTGAGAGACTCCTTCAGCCGGTCGATCGGCTTGTCATACAGCTTATATATCTTGCTCACATCCTGTACCTGGATCGCGTATTCGTTATTTGAAGACATGGGATTCCTTTCATCCGTCCTTTTGACCCGAAAACCGCCCACAAACGGGGCATTTTATTGTTTTTCCGGCCCTGCTGGCCGCAATACGGGTAATTTACCACGACAGTATACCATTAAATTTCATCAGGTGCAAGGCACGTGAGGGTGCACACCATAATTTTCATAAAATCGTCAGAATTAGCCAAGAGAACAACAAAAACACGGCAGCCTGCATTTCACAGTCTGCCGTGTTTTTGCTATATGTTACATAAGAGAGAATTACAGCCCTTTTTCGTTTCTGTCTACGGTTACATGCATCAATGCATTGTCCATTGCGTCCTTGGTCATTTCCTGGCCAAGTCCCGGAAGCTCCGGAACGGTGTAAATACCTTTAACCGGCTGGTAATCGTACTTGCACAGTCTGGTCAAATCCGGCTGGGTGCTGCGGAAGTGATGCTCATGGATGCAGAAATTCGGAATTGCTGCCTCGATATGGAGTGCTGCTGCAGTAGAGATCGGGGAGCCTGCGCAGTGAGCCTGTACCGTTACATCAAATACCTGTGCCATATCGCAGATCTTCTTGGACTCGGTGAGACCGCCACAGTTACAGATATCCGGCTGTAACAGCTGTACATTGTTCTCCGCAAAATTGTTCATATAATGCCAGCGTCCATAGAGACGTTCACCGCTGGCGATCGGAGTTTTCACCTTGTCGTGAACCGCTTTCTGCATCATCGGATTCATCGGGATAACCGGCTCCTCCAGAGCCATAACTTTATACTTGTCACACAGCTCGCCGATCATAACCGCGCTGACCGCATCGGTACGACAGTGGTTTTCCACAATCAGGTCAAAATCATATCCCAGATCACGGACTGCTTTCATACGATCCTCTACCATCTTCATGAAGGTTCTGGACGGAATGCCCTCGCACTCGCTCTTCGGAAGGTGGGTGCCGTCCGGTCCGATCTGGGTAAAATCGATCTTGATGGCATCGTAGCCGTCATCCAGAGCATATTTTGCAATCATGCGGTACTCTTCCGGTTTGCCATAAGGTCCGATTTTGTCACACCAGCCGAACTGCAGCTGGGAAGCGTAGGAACGCATCTGACTTCTGAACTTGCCGCCCATTAACTGATAGCATGGAACATTTAATGCCTTGCCCTTAATGTCCCACAGTGCAATATCAATCGCGCTGATACCAGCAAATACGATGGCACCTCCGCCCATGCCCCAGAAGCTGGACTTAAACATCTTATTCCAGATTACTTCAATATTCATCGGATCCATGCCAACAATCAGGCCGGCCAGGTCTTTTACCATGCCAAACGCTGCGGTGCTTCCGATTCCGAATGCGATACCGGCTTCGCCGTCACCGTAAATGCCTTCATCGGTATAAATACGGCACACGATCGGTTTTCTCTGCCATCTCTGAGAACCGGCATCCAGCATAAACACATCTACTTTTGTAATTTTCATCTGACAATCCTCCTGTACATTCGTTATTTCATACTGCGTCTTTTACGCTTTCTTTGTTCTTTTCTTAATCAGAGCTGCAATAAACGGGAAGAAGAAGCTTAACAGGGCAATGATTACGATGGTCAGGGTAAGCGGCTGGGTATAAAGGAAATTCCAGGAACCCTTGCTTGCGATCAGCGCCTGTCTTAAGTTGTTCTCCGTCATGGATCCCAGCACCATAGCCACAATCATCGGTGCGGTCGGAATCTTGAATTTGTAGCAGAAGTAGCCAATCAGGCCAAATACGATCAGCACGAGCACATCAAACGGGTTGGTGGCCAGTGCGAATACACCCGTTACACAAAATGCCAAGATAATTCCTGCCAGCAGTTCCTCCGGAACGGAAAGAATGGTCTTCATATAGCGAAGGGTAAAGATTCCGAGAGGCGCCATGATAATGTTCGCAATGATGATGGAAATGAACAGGCCATAAATGATATCCGGATGCTCGGTAAAGAATACCGGGCCGGTTCTCATGCCGTGAATCATGATTGCGCCAAGGAACAATGCGGATGTGGAGTTTCCAGGAACGCCCAGTGCCAAAAGTGGCACCAGGGAACCGCCAGTTACTGCATTGTTGGCTGCCTCAGGAGCCGCAACACCGTTTACGTTTCCGTTTCCGAAGGAATCCGGATCACCGGACAGCTTTTTCTCAATATCGTAGGCCATGAAAGTCGCTACATTGGTTCCTGCACCCGGGATGATGCCGACGATGGTTCCGATTACGGAAGCTCTCAGCCATACCGGAAACTGACGCATACATTCTTTCCAGCCAATCCAGACATTATCGACTGTCGGCATAGTACTTGTTGTTTTCACATTTTTGCAGGCTTCCGCAGTCTTCATAACGGATACGATACCAAACAGACCGATCAGGGAAGCTACCAGGCTGATGCCACTTAACAGGTTTACATTGCCAAAGGTCAGACGCGGAGTACCATTCTGCGGATCCATACCGATGACTGCGATCAGAAGACCGATCATGCCGGAAAGAAGTCCTTTCGGAATGTTGTCACCGCTGATGCTGGTAATGCAGGCAATACCTAACAGAGAAATTGCAAAGTACTCACCAGGACCAAACTTTAACGCGAAATCTGCAAGTACCGGGGTTAAAAACATCAGCACCAGGGCACTGAACAGTCCGCCAAAGACACTGGCCATGGTGGAAGTTCCAAGGGCCAGGCCTGCCTTCCCCTGTTTCGCCAGTGGATAACCATCCAGTGTTGTCGCGAAACTGGAGATAGTTCCCGGAATACCAAGTAAAATTGCGGAAATCGAACCGCCATAAATGGAAGAACAGTAGATTGCTGCCAGAAACGCAAGCCCCACACTCGGCTGCATGCCAAAGGTCATCGGTACCATCAGCGCAATCGCCATATTACCGGTCAGACCCGGAAGAGCTCCGATTACCAGTCCGACTACACAGCCCAGAACCAGGAACAGCAGCACCATCGGTGAAGCTACCGTCTGAAATCCTAAGAAAATACTGGACATTTTCTCTCCACTCCTTTCTCACATGATTTTAGAAAAACAGACCCATGAATCTTACATGGAATAACTGTGTAAATGCCAGATACAAACCAATGCTGATCAACAGATCGGTTGGGATCAGAACCTTCCAGTTCCGGTATCCCAGTGTTACCGATGTGGCTAACATCATCAGAAACGTTGGGATTACATAGCCCACATACTGGAACAGGAAATAGTATGCAAACAGATACACTACAATCAAAGCCACGGTTTTATAGGAAATATTTTTCTTTTCCTTCTGAGCCGGTTCTTCCTGCTTTGCAGCCTTGAAAGAACCCGCCAGAATCAGAATTCCTAAAATTACAATAGCCGCGCTGACCAGCTTCGGGTATGATCCTGCAGCACCAGGAAGGCCCTGAAAATATACAAATACTGCAATACCTAAGACGATCGCGCCAATTCCAAGTCCACAGTCTTTCTTACCCACAGTGTACTCCCCCTTCTTATTCCTTCAAAAGATCCTGAATGGATTCCATATTCTTGTAGTCTTCATCCAGCATAGCCTTAAAGTCTGATGAATTTGCATAGGTAATCGGAAGTCCGCTGTTTGCAAACTGGTCTTTTACTTCGTCAGAGTTCATAACAGATTCCATGGTATCGGACAGGTACTGAACGATTTCATCCGGAGTGCCGGCTGGAACACCAATACCTCTGTAGGAACCATACGTGAAGTCAATACCACTTTCCTTTAAGGTAGGAACATCCGGAAGGTTTTCACTTCTCTCATCGGAACAGATAGCCAGAACCTTGATCTTGCCCTGATCGATCAGAGAAGCTGCACCTGCGTAAGTAGTAAAGCCAACCTCAGCATGTCCGCCTGCCAGCTGTACAGTCTGCTCAGATGATCCGTTGGTATGCATATACTCAAACTGAACATCGGTCTTCTGGGAGAATAACAGGCTTGCAATGTGATGGGAGGTAGAGAAACCAGGTGTGGTATTCAGTAACTCTCTCTTCTTTCCTTCTTCTACGAACTGATCGATAGTCTCAATTCCGGAATCTGCGGATACTACGATAATCTCCGGGTCGAAGCAGTACTCTGCAACCGGGATAATGGAATCCATATCATAAGTAGTAGTTCCGCTCAGAACGTTGGTAACGAAGGATGAGGTCATAGCCAGAAGCGTGTAGCCGTCCGGTTTGGAGTTTGCTACATAAGTCTGTCCAATAACGGCACCGCCACCCTCTTTGTTCAGAACGCTGACCGGCTGTCCCAGTTCTTTCTCCATCTCCTGAGCCAGGATACGGCAGGAAAGGTCTACGTTGCCGCCTGCGGTAAACGGTACAACCAGGTCAATGGATTTGGTCGGGTAATTTGTGGAAGCTGCTGCTTTTCCGCTGTCGGCCGTTTTACTGTCATCGGCTGCCTTGGTATCTACGGCTGCTTCTGTAGCAGCTGCGCTGCTGTCTGACTTCGGTGCCTCTGTCGCAGTGTTTCCCCCACCAGAACATCCGGATAATGCAAGAACTGCTGCTGCCATCATAGCCATTACCTTCAGATTTCTTTTTTTCATAACGATCCCTCTCTTTTCTTAATGTTATTTTTTGCCGCTCAGGCTTTTGTTTGTTTTGTCTATTATTTTCATTATTTTTATCTTTTTTTGTCTCTTTTAACTATCACCATTTTAACACGCCGCGCTTTTATTGGGAAATATACATAAACAATATGCCTATAACATAAACTTATCGCAATAAAAAAAGAAATCTGAAAG
>OGPP01001762.1_pt1 | contig 15170 bp, 13 predicted proteins | sample 1553021 | NCBI WGS metagenome assembly OGPP01 (sample SAMEA2580217, study PRJEB22360) | human gut metagenome | biome: human gut; feature: human-associated habitat; material: faeces | place: Denmark | collected 2008/2010
GGAAAACGCAAAGGCATAGAACCCGTAATGGGGCTATGCCTTTGTGCTTATTCTGGCATTCATTTTTAGTTAGTGCGGGTTATTTACCTAATACAGTTTTTCTCATAATAAAAATCTGTTAGTTAAACTTTTTCAAATTTTGCTACTTCATCCGATAAATCTTCCGAAAGGTTCTTATTTTCGTCCGCCTGCACTGTAATTGCTGAAATTGCTGTCACAAGTTGTGATATCTCTTGTGCTACGTTTGTAACACCTTTTGCAGATTCTTCAATCGCTATAGAAATGTTATTGATACCTTCATTCATATCATTCATTGTACCTAAGCTATCTTTTGACTTAACTGCAAACTCGTTAAATGTATTACTTGCCTGATCAGAATCAGCATCATAATTTCCAATAATTTTTACAAAGTTGTCATAATCAAGTGCTACCTTTTCATCTACAAAACGAATCATTTCCGTTGCATTTCCAGACAGATTGTTTACTGCCTCAATAACTTTTCCACTGATTTCCTGAATATTGTTTGCTGTCTCACGTGAACTATCTGCAAGCTGTCTGATTTCATCTGCAACAACGGCAAAGCCCCTGCCTGCTTCCCCTGCTCTTGCTGCTTCAATCGATGCATTAAGTGCTAGAAGATTTGTCTGTGCTGCGATATTTAAGATATTTTCTGTAAGTTTTGCAATTTCATTTACAGACTTAGATGCTTCTACTGCCTCCGCGACATCCTTTTGAATGCCATCAAATGTTTCTACTGTTTTTTCTTTTGATGCAATCGCTTCTTTATAGCTATTTTCTGCAGTAAGCTTCACTTCATGCAACTTCATTGCAGAGTTCTTAGCATCCTCATTCATGCCTGCCATTTTCTCCAGCAGATTATTACATCCTTGGGCTAAATCATATAGAGAAGCAGATACCTCTTCCATGGATGCTGCAAGTTCTTCCGATGTTGCACTCACATTGGATGCACTCATATTTGAAGATTCCGCCTCATTTTGTACAAGATAGGAAGATTTTTTCATATCTTTTGATACACTCTGAATCTTTACCATAAGATTTTGTAATGTTTCAATAAAATGGTTGACACCATTTGCAAGCTGACCAATTTCATCACTGGTTTCATCAAATACTCTTAACGTAAGATTACCCTGTCCTGATTCTATACCTAAAATGATATCATCCAAATCATTCTTTGCTCTTTTTGCTGGACGAACAATGGACTTATTAATAACAATCGAAAGAAGTACGATTACAATAATATCAGCTACCACAAGTGCAAGATCAAAAATGATGCTTCCATTTATTCTGTAGTTGATATGTCTGATGGCTTCTGCCACTTCTCCTTTTGCTGTTTCAAAAACCGCGGTATCATTATTTTCCACTGCTTCTTCATATTGTTCAAACTGTTCTATAAGCACATTATTCTTTCCTCGAATAGCTTGTAATGCCATTAAATTCAAGACTGTAATCAAAACTGCAAAAAAGCCTACAGACACTAACATTGTTACTAACTTTTTTCCCAAGTTCTTTCTCTTTTTCATGTTTATTTTTCTTCTTTCTGCGAAAGGCACCAATGCGTTATGTTTTGGAATTTTTTACTGTCATTCTACCCCACCCCACAAAATTTTGTCAATACTTTATTCTCTTGATAGAAAATTTTAATCTTTACTCTGATGAGGATGGCGTGAAACACATCCGTATCAAAGCCAGACCTAATAAATGGCATGAGAATGACTGCCCTTTCTGTCACAAGTCATGTCCTGCTTATGACAAACATTCCAGCAGACCAACCACTTGGAGGGGACTGGATTGGGGTGGTATTCTGGTCGAAGTTGAATACCAGACGCATCGTATCATCTGCCTTGAACATGGGGTTATATGTTGCCGAAGTTCCATGGGCATATCCAGGTAGTAGATTTACCAAGGATTTCGACCTTACCGTTGCATGGTTTGCATCCTATCTTCCAAGAAGTACCACATCATACTTCATGAGAGTGGACTGGGAAACTGTAGGCCGCTGTGTCAATCGTGCTCTTCACGATTTAGAACCGGAGCACTCAAGAAGACTTGATAGTCTGGTTAATATCGGCATTGACGAAACCAGTTACAAAAAGGGTCACAAGTACATTACAGTAATCGTTAATCACGATACCAACACAGTGGTATGGGCATCGGAAGACCATGGCAAATCCGTTCTTGAAAAGTTTTATAAACAGCTTACTCCAGAGCAGCTATCCAGCATCAAGGTTGTTACAGGTGATGGTGCCAAATGGATCACAGAGTGTGTAAATGAATACACTCCTGACTGCGCCCGTTGTGTTGATTCCTTTCACGTAGTCGAGTGGGCTATGACAGCTCTCGATGAAGTCAGAAAAGATATCTGGCATGATGCTTACAGTGAATATAAGCAGGTCAAAAAAGATAATCCACGTGGCAAAGGCCGTCCTAAAAAAGATGCTCCTGGGCTTGCTATTGTTAAAGCAGCAAAAGCTAAGGCAGATGAGATAAAAGGCTCTGCTTACGCATTAGGAAAAGCCCCGGAGCATCTCAGTGAAAAGCAACAGTTGCGTGTTAATTTGATCGCCTCGCAAAATCCTCGTCTATACCGAGCATATCTGCTTAAAGAACAGCTCCGGTTATTACTAAAGCTTACAAACGTAGATGAAGCTGAGGACGAACTCAAACGCTGGCTGTGGAAAGCCAGCCACAGCAGGATACCTGCATTTAAAGAATTATATCAGAAGATCAGGCGCCACAAGACGCATATCTTAAATACAATCCGTTATGGTATGAGTAATGCCAGGATTGAAGCAACTAATAACAAGATTAAGCTCATTATCCGTAAAGCTTATGGCTTCAGAAACATACAAAATATGCTTGATATGGTGTACCTTGTATGCTCTTATATACGCATTCCACTTCCTAACCGAAAGTTGAATGCCGCTTAATCTAGATAAACACTGGGGTTGTGGCGGTTTTTAACCCACCATTACCCCTGAAGAGCCTTTTTTAATATAAAAATGGAGAAGATTTATGAGCAATTTAAGAACGGAGCAGCCTGTTTTCGAGACAGACCGTATTACAGATGGTTTTGATATTTTTTTCTGGGTATTTAATGATGCCAGCAGTTTTGTTGCCACACACTGGCATACTGCCATCGAGATTATGTATATTATAGACGGAGAGGTCGATGTTATGATGAATCAGCAGACGGTCATTTTAAAACCCGGAGATGTTTTTCTGATCGATTCAAGGCTTCCTCACTCCACAAAATCAGTTCACGGAAATCATGCAGTATTAATTCAGCTTCCTTATGAATTTTCAAAAAAATATATCCCCGATGTCGATTCCTTTATTTTTGGTTTTGACTGCCACACTGATAATGCCATTTTACGCACCAAAATTGATTCTTTAATCGATGTCATTCAAAAAATGAGAATTGTATATGAAATTCAACCAAAAGGTGCTTTGCTGCGGTTTAACAGTCTTCTTTTTGAAATGCTTTATCTGCTCTACCACAGTTTTTCGAGGGAAGTGGAATCCTCCCAGTTCAAAAAAGATGTCAAAAATTTTGTGCGTTTAGAACCTGTTTTAGAATACACAAAAAAGCATTACAATACACCGATCACCCTTTCCGAGATTTCGCAGATCGCATGTTTTCAGGAAGAATATTTCTGTCATTATTTCAAAAAAAATATGGGAGTGACTTATTTCCAATACTTAAATGAAATAAGACTCTCCCATATTTACCGTGATCTCACCTCCACAGACCTTCCTCTGAAAGTTCTGTTAGAGAAGCATGGTTTTACGAATTATAAATTATTCCGAAAAATGTTTTATGAGCAGTTTGCAACCACTCCCGGTGAATACCGTAAAAATGCCGCTGTATCCGATTAATCCAGTAACATCTCTACGCATCCGTACATACCAGCATCATTGCCAAGTCCTGCCAATGCAAACTTTGTTTCACGGCATGCCATGAATGATGTCTCAACAAAGTGTTTTTTGATGTTATCTAATAAGATATCGCCTGCTTTGGAAACTCCTCCACCGATCACGATAATCTCCGGGTTTACCACACATGCAATATTAGAAAGGGTGGAGCCTAAAATTTCACATACTTCATCTACCAGTCCGATTGCAATTGCATCTCCTGCTTTTGCTGCGTCAAAGACATCTTTTGCAGTCAGGTTTGGAATTTCACGAATGCTTGTCTCCTCGGTAGATTTTGCAAGTTTTCTCTTTGCGAGACGAACGATTCCTGTCGCGGAAGTATACTGCTCTAAACATCCATACTGTCCACAGTTACAAGCTTCGATCTCATCATTGTTCACGGTGATATGTCCGATCTCTCCGCCGGCTCCGTTAAATCCTGCAACTACCTTTCCGTCTACGATGATTCCACCGCCGACACCAGTTCCAAGTGTTACCATAATGACATCCTTAGAGCCCTTTGCTCCACCCTGCCACATTTCACCTAAAGCGGCAACGTTTGCATCATTTCCGACTTTGATTTTTAATCCGGTAAGGTTGCCTAACTCTTCTGCAACGTTTACCACGCCCCAGCCAAGATTTACACAGCGGTGTACCACGCCCTGGCTGTCAACCGGTCCCGGAACTCCGATTCCGATTCCCTGCACATCATCCTTGCTGATTGCTTCCTGTGCCAGCTTGTTGTCCACTGCCTTTGCGACATCGGAAAGGATCGACTCACCATTATTTTCTGTATTGGTCTTAATTTCCCATTTGTCTAATAGTGTTCCGTTTGTGTCAAAAAATCCGATCTTACAGGTTGTACCCCCGATATCAACTCCAAATGCGTATTTCTTCATGATTTTTCTCCCTGATTTCCCTATATTTTCTGCGTCTATGTACCCACCATAGTTTCGCTTGCATTATCTTTATGATAACGTTTCCATTTTTATCTGTCAATTGTATTCTATGGCATATTTTGCTTTATTTTTAACCAACCGGCATCTCTTCTTCCGGTGTCTCTTCTTCCGGCGTTTCCTCCGCCGGATTATCTTCAGGCTGTCCGCTCCCGCTCTCCTGCTGCTGGAGCAGATCATCCGAAATTCTTGCATATGGCAGAAATTCGAGCGGCTCCAGTCCCTCATGCGCCTTGCTCATAAATGACTGCCATATTTTTCCCGGATAAGTGTTCCCCATTAATCCCTGCAATTTTTTTGGCATGTCATAGCCTACCCAGACACTTGTAGTATAATATCTCGTATAGCCGACAAACCATCCGTCTTTCTGATCGTTTGTCGTTCCTGTCTTGCCCGCGCACGGCATATCTCCAAGGTCAAGTCCTTTTCCGGTTCCGTTTGTGATGACGCCTTTTAAAACATCCGTCATCATGCGCGCCGCATTTTTCTTATAGATCAAAACCGGTTTCTGCCCCGAATCATATAAAACTGTTCCGTTTCCATCCTCGATCTTCACGATACAGGTTGGTGTGCGGTAATATCCGTCATTCTCGATCGCTGCAAAACCGGATGCCATCTCTAACGCAGAGACACCGTTCGTGAAACCGCCCAGTGCCGTTGCAAGCCTGTAATCAGACGGACTGATCCTGGAAAAATTCATCGCCTTAAGATAAGACAAGCCTTTATCCGGCGTGAGCTGGTCATATAACTTCCACGCGATCGTATTGACGGATTTTTCCACCGCAGTGCGGACCGTAATCTCTCCGAGATATGTGCCGTTGGCATTCCTTGGTCCATCCTCGATTGGCTCATCGGTCACGATCGAATCCGGCGTATAGTTCTGCTCAAAACTTGGTGTATACACGGTCAGCGGTTTTATCGCACTACCCGGCTGCCTGAAACTCTGATAGGCACGGTTTAAGGTATAACCCGGAAATTCCTGACTTCGCCCGCCCACGATCGCACGCACATATCCGTTGTCATTATCAATACAGACCGCAGACGCCTGCAGTTCATAGACACCCTCGTCATTTACCCCGGTATAACCGGAAAGCGTATCATTCACCGACTGCTGCAATCCGTCCTGCATTGACAGGTCAATGGATGTGTAAATGCGGTATCCGCCGGTATAAAGTTTTTTCTGGCATTCACTATAGAGAGCATTGTAAGTGTCCTCATATGCCTGCTGCTCCTCATCTGTCTTAAAATCCTCATGGAAAACAAACCCCTGCTGCTCCATCAGCGCCCTTGTTGCACAGTAGTAGGTGTATGTCTCAACGTAATCATTTTTTGCAAGTGCCTGTGGACGGTTCAATGTGATCTGCTCCGCCACCGCCTGCGCGTAATCCATCTGTGAGATTTTGCCGTCATCGAGCATATTTTTCAAAATACGGTCACGTCGGGAAACGGTGTTGTCTTTGTTTGTCACCGGATCATAGAGCGTCGGGTTATTCGGAATTGCACACAAAAAAGCAATCTGGGACAGAGAAAGACTTTCCACATCACGGTCGAAATATCCTCTCGCCGCAGACTGGATCCCGTAATATCCGTTTCCAAAATAAATATTATTTAAATAAAACTCCAAAATCTGATCCTTGGAATATTTGTTTTCGAGTTCCGTTGCAATATACATCTCTTCCACTTTTCGCTGCCACGTCTTTTCCTGTGACAGAAAAATATTCCGGGCCAGCTGCATGGTGATCGTACTTCCACCCTGCTTCACTTCACCATTTTGTACCATCGCCTTTACTGCACGGAGCAATGCACGGTAATCAATTCCATGATGCCTGAAAAACTTTTTATCTTCGATACTGACAATGGCAGTCACTGCATCCACCGGCATCTCCTCAATGGAAACGTAATAGGAATCTTTTTCCCCTTTCAGGGTGGAGATCACGCTGCCATCCGATGCATAGACAATGCTGGTCTGATTTGCCTTAAAAGTATCCACATCCGACTGTCTGACCATGCGCACTGCCTCCTGCTTTAATTCCCCAACCTGTTTTCCATAACCGCCGTAAAAATAGCAGGTAGCCGCTGTGAGCACCAGCACCAGAAGTACAAGCTGTATGCGGAAAAAGTGCCAGAATAGCCGGTGTTTTTTCTTTTTCTTTGTTTTTGACATCATGCACTCCTTTCTGGCTCTGTCATTGTTTTTCTGATAAAATCTGCTTTTTCTAACATTAATCTTTCCAGATTTCTCCATAGATATGCATGATCTGTCGTAACGATTTCATAGCTTCAAAGATATCCTTTATCCTTTAAAAATTCAGGTCGATCTCGATTCCTTTCAGATCCTCGTTCACGAGATTCTTCTCTTTGAGAATCTTCTGGATGTTTTTCTGTGCCTCATCCATTTTACTTATATTCTGTTTCTGCATGGAAACATCCTGTTCGAGCTGATCGGCATTCTGCTGTCCCTCGATGATCTCTTCCTGATTTTTGCGCTTCTCTTGTGCCTCTTCGATCTGCTTATCCTGTTCTTCCTTCTTGTCTGCCGCTTCCTCTGCCTTCTCTTTCTCTTCCTCGACCTTCTCATCGGCATTGTTTTTGCCTTCCTCGATAAGCATTCCGAGGATCTCTTTATTGGCAGAATCCATAATCTCATCTGCGGCATCCGATGCTTTTTCCATATCTCTGGACTTTAACTGCTCTAACGTGGCATCCGAAATAGACGCAGTGAGCGCATTGACCTCAAACTGTTTGCGGTCTGCCTCCACGCTGACCTGCCCTTTCATGCTGTTTAAGTTCAGAACTTTCTTCTGGTACTCTGTGAGCGGTGCATTCTGCAGTTCCTTCAATCTGGAGAGCTCTTCGTCTGAAAACTGGTCATAGGAAGAACCGTTCATATTATTCTGGTACTTTTCCAAAAGCTCTAAATCTTTCTGTTCCTGCGATCCGTCTGCCACACCATACTCTTCCTGCAAAGATTTTTTGGTATTCTCGATATCTTTCATTTTGGCACGAATCTCATTCATCTCGGATACTTTGGACTGCTTTAACCCCTCCATATCCGCAATGCTGTCAGCGGATTTATTGTCACTTTTCCATGCATCACTGACCACTTTTAATGCCTGTTTTTTCGCATTGTTTCTGCGCGCCTCGATCTGGCTCTGTGTGTCATTTTTACGCAGAAAACCTCCTGCGTTGACAGATTTTACGACATCCTGATGTCCTTTTTTCTCAGCAGCTTTCTGTGCCGCTGCCTGATCCACTCCACTCTGGTTTGCCCTGATTGCAATTGACATAAACTCATTCCCCCTGTAAAAACGTTTCTATGCAGATTATTATGAAACTCCTCACGAATTTCTTTGAATTGCCCGAAAATTTTTATAAACAATAGAATGCACGCTCCGCGAACACTCTATTGTCATGTATTAGATATCGGCTTTTTTCATGTTATCTTTAATGCTACGCTTACATCTCAATCAGGTTGTAATCCAAATTCATTTTCTTTAGCATTTCCGCTTCGCGTTTCTGGCAGGTAAAAAGGAATATCTGGTTTTGTAAGGTCGAAAGCGTCTGCAAGGTCTGCGCCAGACGATCGTCATCATACATGGCAAACGCTTCATCCAATAAGATTGGAAGCGGTTCTTCCTTCGTCACAACATTTCCCACCGCAAGGCGCAGCGCCAGATAAATCTGCTCCAACGTGCCACGGCTTAAAAGCTCTGGTCTGACTTCCCTTCCCTCTGTCAGAATCTGCAGCTGCCCCTGCTCATCGAGCCTTACACTGTCATAAGCTCCTGCTGTAAATAAGGACACATATCTGGAAATCTCCGCATTCAGTTCATCCTGCATATCCTCGTAAAAAGATTGGGAAATCCTTGTGATCTCCTGCACTGCAAGCTCCAATGCCTGAATATCTTCCGCTCTTTGGCGCTCTGCCTCACCCTGCACACTCTGCCTTGTGATCTCTTCCTCCAGATTAAAAAGACGGTTTTCCTTTTCCCGCAGAGAATCCTTCCACTCCGTAAGCATCTGGTCTGCCAGACGTTTCTTTTGCTGCATCTGTGCTTCCATCACTTCCTGCTCACGCAGTTTCCTTAATTGCTCTGCCTGCATGGATGCCGCTTGGAGTTTGGCACGGTTTTGATTCTTTTTGTACTGCCGGATTGCAGAAAATAATGCGATTGCAAGAGCTGCAAGTTCACCTGTCCAGAAAAGGGCCGGCGTTATGTAAACCTTGAAACCAAATAATATTATTGCGATCAGGATTGCGAAGAAGGATAGGATATAGCCAGTTTTTTCTGGCTGCCAATCTTCCGTACTGCCAGTCTGCTCATGGTACCTGGCATGAATTCCACTCTCATCATCTGCATAATGCGCTTCATATTCCTGATTCTCTCTGGAATTTCTGCTTATATTCTCCATGCTGCTTCCAGTTCCAAACTCCCTTTGCATCGCTTCATACTTTTCTATGGACTCACGTATCCCTTCACATTCCTGTTCAAGCAATTCCTTCTCCAATCGAAGCTCCTTAAGACGCGCCTCCCGCTCCTCGTCTGCCCTTCTCTGCTCCTGCTGCAATTCCCGCTTTCTGGCATTGAGCGAAGCAGCTGCCTCCGCAACCGTCACGCCGCTGTCGGAACCATCCGATGCCTGTGCGAGATACTCTGCAAGGATTTTCACCATCTGGTTTCCAGTGGCAGCTCCCGCCTGCGTGATATCGTAGGTACTGGCATAACTGTCTTTGCTGACACCACCCAAAAGCATGGTCAGATCCCCAAAGCCGACCGACAGTTCCTCCCCATCCAGCTCATTCCTCAGATAATCGTTTTTCTCTTTGGAATAAAAATTGCGTTCCAGATAAAACTTCTGCTGCCCAACCGTAAACTTTAGTGCACCCGCATAAAACGACGGTGCATGCCACGGTTCATACTGACTGTAGGCATCTGTGACAGAACTCCTGCCCCTTCCTTTTTCCATGCCAAAAAGCATCGCACATAAAAAGCTGTGCAATGTCGATTTTCCCGCCTCATTTTTTCCATATATGACATTCATCCCCGGTTCAAAGGATATGTTTTTGTTCTGTAGCTTTCCAAACTGAAAAATGTCTGCTTCCTTTATCTGCATATCTCATGCCCCAACAATGCGCTAACGCCGTATTCCAATGCTTTCGCTGCAACCGGATCCTGCCTTTTTTTCTGCATGGCTGCAATATAAGCTCCCAACAGGGAATTTTCATGTTCAGCCAGCAGTTTATCATAGTCATAATCCGGTCGAAGCTGCTCTGTCACATCCACGATCCGTTCCAGATTCGACAATTTATTAAGATCGAATATCACGTCCGGATCTTTGTATCCCTGTAAACAAATCCGAAAATACTGATAAGCCGGACGTTCTGCCAACAGTTCTTTTATCTGCTGCATGACATCATATCCGGTCGTCCCCGGCGTCACCTCCACCGCTTCGTGGCAGTACTCACACTTTCGCACCGGATAAAAAGATACCTCACAATACGTTTTGCCGATGTCTCCTATCCAGTATCCGTGCGCACCGGTATCATTACAGTCTGTCGGCTCCAGTGCGCCCGCCATGACCGCCCTGCCCTGCACAAGCTGCCCACCTTTGTGAATGTGTCCCGCTGCCATATAATCAAATCCATGCCGCAGAATCTTTTCCACCGAAAAAGGAATATGCCGCTCATCGCCTCCATGTGCGAGCAGAATATTAATTCTGTCCGTATTTTTCGGAAAAACTTCATCGTACAAAGCCTGCCGGATCTCACGATGCCAATAGCTCAGACCATAAACCGTCGTATTCTGCTCCGGGAAATCAAAACACATTACTTCCTCGCGCGGGAAGAAACAGACATTTTCCGGCCACTCACATGTCCTGTAAAAAGAATTTTGCTGTATGTAATCGTGGTTTCCTGCCATAAGAAGCACTTTCGTCTGCGGTATGCGTGCAAACAGACCACAGACTTCCTTCAATTCTCTTTTCAATGGCTGTTTGTGAAAAAGATCACCTGAAATCAACAAAAAATCCGGGGATTCTTCTGCCGCGATCTCGATCATTTCCGCAAAAGAATCCCAGATATCCTGTGCTCTTTTTTCACTCCATGCTTTGCCTGCATCCGGTTTTACACCGAGATGCACGTCTGAAATATGCATAAACTTCATGCTTTGTCCTCATTTTCCGTAATCATTCCAGCGGCTTCTATTGTTCCATCTGTTTTCCCAGGAAACCAGCTGCTGCGATCGCAAGCTTGCTCTCCGTCTCTGTCATTCTGGATTTCTCGTCTTTTTCATATAAAATAACGGCTCCGATCGCATCCCCCTCACAGATGATCGTGCTGAGCGCCTGCTGTCCGAATTCTCCGGCATCATCTAATGTCACCTTGACAAACTCCGCATCATTTCTGCTTGCGAGAAAATTTTTCCGTTCGCTGATGGCGTCTTCCAGCTGTTTGCTGATCGGCTTGCCCTCATATTCTTGCCGGTACCGGATGCCGTCACAACATGGTCGCAGTCCGTGATCAATACCAGATGTCCGGTTGTCTGTGCCAGACTTTCCGCATACTCTCCCGCAAACTGGCTCAGCTCCCCGATTGGCGAATACTTTTTCAGAATGATCTCGCCCTCCCGGTCGGTAAATATTTCCAAAGGATCGCCCTCCCGGATCCTTAAGGTTCTCCGAATTTCTTTCGGAACTACAATTCTTCCCAGATCATCTATTCGTCTTACAATTCCTGTCGCTTTCATTTAATATTTTTCCTCCAATGCTGTTATTTCACTTTGGAGTTATTATGTGGAAAAATCAGAGAATTATTCTTTTCTCTGTCTAAAATTCCTGTGTACATCATACCCTATTTTTTCTAAAATGAATATTAAAAATTTGTAAAACATCTTGATTATATAGGATATATCCTATATAATATACAAAAAATATGAAAGAAGGAATTATATGCCCGTCATTGCACGTTTCTTTGGAATAACAATAAAAATGTACCTGCGCCAAAAAGAACACAATCCGCCACATATCCATGCAATTTACGGTGATTATTCAGGACTATTTTCAATTGAAAGCGGTGAAATGTATGAAGGCGATATTCCTTCCAAAGAACAAAAACTAATCAAACTATTTATTTCAAATTATAGAGAAAAGCTGTATGATATGTGGGAAACACAAAACTTTACATCATTAAAATTTGAAGGAGGTGCATCCTATGGCTCACAGAGTGCAAAGTGTATCAATGATTGATCAGAATATTCTTCAGGCAATTTTTATAGGTGGTGAAGTAATTCAATATGACCTGCGGAAAATGCTTTCCATTCTTCCTCAATTTCAGGAAATTATCAATAATCCATCCCTCGCATCGAAAGTTCATGCAGATACCGGCGGCTATGGTGTGTCCTGGAGTGATGATCTGGACTTAGATTCTGAAACGATCTGGGAAGATGGTGTATTTATTCGTATTGAATCTGTTGACCCATCCCTCGCACTTGCTTCCAGCCTTGCAAGAGCAAGAGAATATGCCATGCTGACACAAAAACAACTCTCCGAAAAAACGGGAATCTATCAGAGCGATATCAGCAAACTGGAACGTGGTAACGCCAATCCATCCATTTTGACCTTAAAACGTCTGGCAGATGCAATGGATATGACTTTAAAAATCGAATTTGTACCAAAAAAATGAAGAGACTATCACAGCCTCTTCATTTCTTTTCAAATCATCTTTTCTCTATTAGCCAAAATCAATATTTTTTCATTTTTTGCTAATAGATTTCTTCTGCTTACTTTTTTGTATCATAATCATCTAGAAAATGATGTTTTACACCATCCTTTTTATAGGCGACAACCGTTTCCAGATTCACATTTTCCACACTCTTGAAAATATTGCCTTCCACATACTGGTTGACTTCTTTTAATTTTTTGATCAGTTCCTTGATCTCCACACGTTTCGAACGATTTTCCTCGTTATTGCAGGTGGTACAGGTGTCTGTAAACTTGCATGCACACTGGATAAAATGAAGTCCATTATAGTCACGCCACGCCTTGATATCGTCCTCACGCACAAGATAAAGCGGACGGATCAGTTCCATTCCCTCAAAATTGGTACTGTGAAGTTTTGGCATCATCGTCTGGATCTGTGCTCCGTAAAGCATACCCATGAGGATCGTCTCGATCACATCATCATAATGATGTCCGAGTGCGATTTTATTGCATCCAAGCTCCTGTGCAAAATGATATAAATGTCCGCGTCGCATCCGCGCACACAGGTAACATGGTGATTTTTCAATATTGTATACAGAATCAAAAATATCCGATTCAAAAATTGTGATTGGAATATTGAGTTTTCTGGCGTTTTCCTCGATCACTTTTCGGTTTGCCGGACTGTATCCCGGATCCATGACCAAAAACTTCACTTCAAAATCGAATTTGTTGTGAATTTTTAATTCCTGAAAAAGCTTTGCCATAAGCATGGAATCTTTTCCACCGGAAATACAGACCGCAATGCGGTCACCCGGTTTGACAAGCTCATACTGATTTATTGCTTTTGTAAATTTGCACCAGATGCTCTTACGGAACTTTTTACGGATGGAAAGCTCCACATCCTTGCAGATGTCTACCTCTTCCTCCTGCTTCATCGCATCCAGAAGCCATGCAATATATCCGCCTTGCAGACTTACCGCATCCATTCCTTTCTCTTCCAGTCCTTCGGCAACTTCCACGCTGAAACGTCCACGGCTGCAGCAGATCACTAATTTTTTTGAAAAATCAATGTTCTCATTCCCTTCGATAGAATCTGCCGGTGTCGCTACCGCTCCCGGAATCGCTCCGTGGGCGATCTCGTTCTCGTCCCGGATATCAATGATCTGATAAGTGTTTTTATCTAGTTTTTTTAATTCTTCTATTGTAATGCCCATGCTATGACCTTTCTCTATGATTTTCTTACAATTATCAAGTTTTCTTTCGGTAAAATATTACCTTCTTTGTGGGGTTCCGTCAATCATTTGCGGATAAAAAACTGCTGCACCGCCCGATTTTTCATCGTCCCGGCACAGCAGTGTGTGTGTAGTTTATTCTGTTATTCCATCTTCTACAACAAGGCTGTCCTCTATCGATTCAGCCTCTTTTGACGATATTCATTATCCGGTGTCGCATCAAATCCAATTGGTAAATATTGTATGTCGATTTCATCTTGATAATCTATATCATAAAAATAATTACAGAAAATCAATTCCACATAAATAATCTGATTATTTTCTTCTCCCAGCGCATATATCAATCCATGATCCGGATCAACCTCTATTGCCAAAAGACGGTACTTATCCCGAAAACCTCTCGTTCCAAAATATCCTTTATATTCTTTTGAATCATATTGCTCCAATCTCTGTATCTCTTCCTCATAACTCTTATCATCATATTCGACGACCAGATAACTTAAATACTGTGCGTCCCACGGATTATAGTAAACCATTTTATAATCCAGTACATCCATGTTATCTGTAATACTTTCTGGAAAAATGCTTTCATCCATTCCCCATTTATCAGCATATTCTTTCTTAGCATTCTTTCCAATGTACCACTGGTAATGCGTGATATCTGTATCTTTATATACTTCAGTTCTCTGGCTATCGAATGAAAGCAGTTTTACCAGACCACCCATTAATAATAATCGGATTAAAAAAACAGCTATAATAGTGGTTGTAATCATCAATATAACTTTCATTTGAACTTTGAATTTCGGTATTTTCATCTCTTCCTAAACCTTTCCACATACAAAAATACATGTTTTTCTATCAGACGCTCAGTGCAGCCTATGCAGTAGCAGCACAACAGAGTGACAAGGTTGAGTACTACTCATATTTTCTTATTTTTCCATCTTCCATATAATATTTTGCCGTGCCATATTTCACAACGTTTTCATCATGCGTTACGATCATAACTGCCACATTTCTTTTTTGTGTAATATCCACAAGTGTCTTCATGAATATTTCTGTATTTTTCCTATCCAGACTGGCAGTTGGTTCATCACATAAAATTATTTTTGTTGAATCTAATATGGATCTGACAATCGCCACTCTCTGTTGCTCTCCACCTGATAATGAGTGAATATCTCGTTTATTTATTCCCGCTAAATTCATAATAGTTAGATATTCATTCATTAATTGACATGTTTTCTCATTCACCGTTCGCTCCTTGATATAATAAGGAAGCAATATATTATCTTCAACATTCATAAATGAAAATAAATTTAAATTTTGAAAAATAATGCTAATATCATTTAAGCGT
>OGPP01001764.1_pt1 | contig 15149 bp, 15 predicted proteins | sample 1553021 | NCBI WGS metagenome assembly OGPP01 (sample SAMEA2580217, study PRJEB22360) | human gut metagenome | biome: human gut; feature: human-associated habitat; material: faeces | place: Denmark | collected 2008/2010
TGGCAACCTCGCAGTGTTGGTGCCCCCTGTTGTTGCCCTGCCACTGTCAGAGCTGCCTCCGCAGGCAGTAAGGGAAGCGGTAAGGGAAAGTGCCAGTATTCCGGCTGTAAGCTTCTTATAATTCATTTTTCAACATCCTCCTTAAACTCGGTTTATAAAAGCTTTGTTTTGAAATCGTTTGCAAATTTTTGCATAATACTGTTTGGATTTACTGTCCGTGTTTTATACATCATAGCATATTGTGCCAATAAAGTCAACTATTTTTTAAACTGCCGCCCTATTTTTATACTTTTTGCACAAATATTCACCTATTTTTTTGCAACAATAAAACTCAAAAGCAAATAAAAACGGCAGCGGAGCTTTTTTGCCGACCGCTGCCGTTTTATATGTTCAGATGTTAATACTCAGACTTTGTTCTTGTCTATCAGGTCCTTTTCCGCCTTGGTTATCTGCATATATTCCGCATTAAGATAATCGGGGGAAGAAAAGCCCTTTTTCATTGCCGCAAAGCAAAGGCTGGACGCCAGCGGAGAGTTGAGAAGAGGCGCTGCCCTGAATACCATCTCATTGTCCGCAGCCTTGACAGCCTCAGCGCTATAATCGCCGGTGCAGACCACCGCACCCTTGCGGGCACATTCATTAAGGCGGATTGCAAGCTCCTCAACGGTGATTATCCCGTCCTCGGAAAGTCTTTCCACATTTCCCAAATAGTCCGACTCAAAAAAAGCAGAGTAAACCAGGTTCTGCCTTGCGTGCATAACGGAGCATATAACAGTGTCCGTTCCGCTGAAATTATACGCCAGCGATTCCAGCGCAGATACTCCAGCACAGGGCTTATCCAGCGCAAAGCAAATCCCCTTCACTGCGGAAATGCCGATCCTCAGACCCGTGTATGAACCTGGGCCGCTCACAGCCGCAAAGCCGTCTATCTCCTCAAGCTTTTTGCCCGAATCCTCCAGCATTTTCTTCACCATGGGAAGAATTACCTGAGAATGGGTAAGCTTTGTAACAAACGTATTCTGAGCAAGAACAGCATCTTCGGTGCAGAGCGCACATGAAGCGGTCTTTCCCGATGTGTCAATTCCAATTACCAGCAAATCTATCAGCTCCATTAGGGTCGGTGACGGTTATTTTTCTGCCGTCCCCGCCTGTTGATTCAAGTTCAATAGTTATGACAGAGCTGTCCAGCTCGTCCTCGATATTCTCCGACCATTCAGCCGCAATGACCGCATCGTCGGACATATAATCAAAATATCCCGTGGTTTCCAGATCTTCGCCGCCGCTTATGCGGTACATATCGAAATGATACAGTGAAAGCCCGCTGCCGTGATACTCATTGACAATGGAAAAAGTAGGCGATGAAACGTTGTCGGGAAGCCCCATTCCCAGAGCGATGCCACGGGTGATGGTGGTCTTTCCTGCGCCCAGTCCGCCCTTGTAGGCAATTATCTCGCCGCCTTTAAGACGGGAGCCTATCTGCCTGCCAAGCTCTATGGTCTCCTCAGGGGAATTTGTGTAAAAGACTTTCTTGAACGGCTCCATAGTTATGACGCATACCCCTTTGACGGAATATGCGTCCTCCTCTCATTTTTTAATTTCGGCCCTAGTCACGCATGGATTTAAGCAGACTGTCAGCGTCTGCGGCAGCATTCATAAGCGACCTCAGCTCTTCGGTAAGGTCACGCTTTTTCTCTGCCTTTTCAGCCTTTGCCGCCTTTTCCTCATCGGGGATAAGGTCGTCCATGGTTATTACGGGGATACCGTCGTCCTCAGGAGCTGCCTCGGGAGCTTCATTCTGAACTTCCTGCTCCTCAGGCTCTTCTTCGGTCTTAGGCTTCTTGTGACAGGCAATGACCGCATGATTTTTCGATGCGGATACGTTCATTACCCTGAATGTCTCGCAGAAGAACGAGATATCATCGTCCTCCAGAGAGCGTATCTTATATCTTTTCCTGTCTGCATAGCCGTATTTCTCGGTGCAGATTATGTCAAAGCCGAAAAGCGGAGTTCTCACGCCGATGCAGCCTATCTCCAGCTCGCTGACGTTTTCAAAAATTATCTCCGCATTGAATTTTACAGGCTCATTGCTGTAAAAGGTCATTCTTATGAAAGGCACCTTTACGCCCTCGCTGCCGATGCCGCTGTAATAGCTGAAATCGCCGAAAGCGTCAAAATTGTACCAGTAAAAGTCCTCGGAAAGGTCGGTTATCTGCTCGATACCGTATATCTCGCCGAAATTCTTTCGCAGAGCGCAGTGCTCCTCGTTCATGGGCATGGATTTCTTCATACCCACAGCCAGCTTTTCAAAGCCCATACCCTCATACCATTTTATAAGGCTGTCCTCACAGAAAAGCTGAACATTGAGCTTGTAAATGCCTGTCTGGCAGTATTCCACCAACCGCCTTACTATCTCGGCGCCGATGCCGTGCCTGCGGTAATCGTTCCTTACGCAGATACCGCTCATAACAGCGGCAATAAGTCCGTCGGAAGCAACTCTGCCCAGACCTATGAGCTTGTCGCCGTCATAGGCATATATGGAGTAGAAGCTGGCGTTTGCCTTTGCAATATCCTCATCTGTATATCCGGGAAGCTGGTACCATTCCAGTGATTTGTAAAGATCGATGGTATCTTCGGGCTTTTTAAGTGCTGAAAGATATTCTATTTCCACAAATATTACCACCCTTCTGAGAATTTTGTCAAAAGACAAATAACGTCCCAACGAAACATTATCACGGCATAAAAAAATATAAACAGTAAATATTACTGTTTATATTTTACCATATTTAATACACAGGGTCAAGCACTATTTAGCATTTGTATTATTACAAATTTATAATTGTCAAACAAAAGCTGATTGACACTGCATATTTTGTTAAAATTGCTCAAATCATATAAGACCTTTAAGCTCACGTCTGAGCCTTGCCACAGGCAGACCCACAACGTTGAAAAAGTCGCCTCTGATACCCTTTACCAGTGTGCAGCCCTCGGACTGGATACCGTAAGCCCCAGCCTTGTCCATAGGGTCGCCCGTTGCGATGTAGGCACGTATCTCCTCATCGGTCAGGGGATAAAAGTCAACCTCGGTACACTGGGAAAAGCCTTTCTCGCCGTCCTTTGAGCATATGCACACGCCTGTTATGACCTTGTGGGTATGCCCCGAAAGCCTGCTCAGCATTTCAAAGGCGTTTTCCTCATTCTTGGGCTTGCCCATTATCTCACCGTCAAGGATCACTATAGTATCGCAGCCGATAACAACATCCTCAGGGTGAGCCTTTGCCACAGCTCTTGCTTTCTGCACCGCAAGATACTCCGATGCCTTTTCGGGGGCTATCTCGGGCGGAATTGTCTCGTCAATATCCGCAGGGCATATCTCAAAATCGGGAACGGCAAATTTCAGAAGCTCCTGCCGTCTGGGTGAAGCGGAAGCCAGCAGAACCGACATTATATTACCCCCAGTTTTCTGCCCAGCTCGTTGAATTCATCATCGGGGAAAGGCATCCATTCATTTTCATATTCACGGCGGCTCTCGCCCTCGGAATAGGGCTTGAAAGCACCGTATATCTCTGCAGCAAGCTGTTTAAGGTCAGTCTGAGCCGCAAAAGCTTCCTCACACTTGTCCTTATCAAAGGCGCCTTTAAGATCCTCCTTGCTGAGATATATCTTAAAAAGTCCAGAGCCGTTTATCTCAACAGCCCACGCCCCAGGCTCATTATCAAGGACGGCATAAAAGCTGCCGTCCCCCGATAATGCGTCGGAACACGCCTTTATGAGCTGACGGGCGCTGTCCGTTTTCCACACATCTGTTGCCAGAATGCAGAAAACGTCGCTGCCCATATCAAAGGTCACATTGAGCCAGCCTGCAATTATCTCATCAACAGTAAATCTCATATCACTTATTTGCGGCGTTCTTTTCGTCGTTATGCTTGTTGATAAGATCCATGCCAACGATAGCAAGACTGAACAGGAGAATGAGCTTCAGAGCAAAGCCCAGAACATCAAAAAGAACAAAGATAAATTTTTTCATTGAACATTTCCTTTCAAAACCAAAGAGAAAATCACGCAAAAGGATTTTCGGACCTGTAGAGCATTCCCTTGGGCTGATTGAAGCCGATGCTTGCCACGCCAAGATATCTGAACACATTGAACAGAGCCTTGCCGTTGTGAGCAAAGGTCACAGCGCCGTGGTGAGGGAATCTGCCCTCGATAAGCACATGGCGGTAAAATCTTCCCATTTCGTTGATGGCAAAAATTCCAATGCCGCCGAAGGAACGTGTGGCAACAGGGAGTATCTCGCCCTCTGCAACGTATGCCGCAAGCTGAGCGTCAGCTGTGGACTGGAGACGGAAGAAGGTTATCTGAGAGGGAATGATATCGCCCTCGAGAGTACCTCTTGTGATATCAGGCTCCTTATCAGGCTCCAGACCTCTGTGCATGATGAGCTGATACTTCATCTCGCAGGAGGTAAGCTTCTTTGCGGTGGTGTTTCCGCAGTGGAAGCCCATGAATGTGTCTGTATGAGCATAAGTGAACTTGCCCTTGATGTCATTCTCGTAAATGTCCGCAGGAACAGTGTTGTTGATATCAAGCAGTGTTACCGCATCATCGGAAACGCACTGTCCTATGTACTCGCTTACAGCTCCCCAGATATCTACCTCGCAGGAAACGGGAATGCCTCTTCCCGTAAGGCGGCTGTTAACATAGCAGGGAACGAAGCCGAACTGTGTCTGGAAAGAGGGCCAGCACTTGTTGGCAAAGATAACAAATTCTCTTTCGCCCTTGTGCTCCTCAGCCCAGTCAAGGAGGGTTATCTCATACTGAGCAAGCTTGGGAAGAATGCCGGGCATCTTGTTGCCCTGTCCCAGCTCCTCAGCCATTTCGGCAACGACCTTTTCGATCCTTGCATCGCCTGCATGAGCATTGAATGCAGCAAACAGGTCAAGCTCGGAGTTTTCCTCTATCTCAGCGCCCAGATCGTAGATTCGTGCGATAGGTGCGTTGCAGGCAAGGAAGTCCTGGGGACGGGGGCCAAAGGAGATGACCTTGAGCTTTGAAAGACCGAGAACGGCTCTTGCCACGGGGATAAATCCGCCTATCATATCAGCCACTTCATCGGCAGTGCCTACGGGATATTCGGGGATATAAGCCTTAACGCCTCTAAGCCCCAGGTTGTAGCTTGCGTTGAGCATACCGCAGTATGCGTCTCCTCTGCCGCCTACAAGGTTATCGCCTGTTTCCTCGGCAGCAGCCGCAAACATTACAGGCAGACCAAATCTCTTGGCAAGGAGAGTTTCGGCAGTCTCGGGGCCGAAGTTGCCCAAATATACCACCAGTGCATTTACTCCCGCTTCTTTCAGCTCTTCCACCGCTTTGAGCATATCCTTTTCGCTCTCAACTGTGGTGGGACATTCATAAACATCTATTCCCTTTGCGGAACAGGCCTTGCATACGGCTGTTCTTCTGCCTGCGGAAAGGCTTGCGGGGAAGCAGTCACGGCTCACCGCAACTATTCCGAGACGTATTTCGGGCATATTCATCATCTTATTCATATTTATATCTCCTTTTTTCAGGGGCATTCCCTGTTTATTTTATTGTGTATTTCCGACAGACGGGCTGTACTGTAGGCAGTGTAACCCTCGTAATAATAGCTGTTGTCGATGCCTTTCATAAAGGTATCACGGTCGCTTATCCTGTCGGTGAGAGCCGAAGCGATGACCGCCTTGATGTCCCTGTCGCTTACGGGGCTGTGCTCCATGGCGGCAAGATAGCTTTCCTTGTCAACGCTGTTCCAGTCGGTGACTTTGCCAAGGGATGCTTTCAGCATAAGGTCGAGCCATATGCGCATACTGCGCCCGTTGCCCTCCCTGAACGGGTGAGCAATGTTCATTTCAACATATTTTTCGATTATCTCATCAAAGCTGCTCTGGGGCATCTTTTCCACTGCCGCCAGCGCATCTTCAAGATACATGACCGAAGCAAAGCGAAATTTTCCCTTTGAGATATTGACCGTCCGCAGCTTTCCCGCAAAATCATAGATGTCACAGAAAAGGAAACGGTGTATCTCACACAAAGTGGACACTGTTCCCGCTTCAAGCGTATCAAGGAAGCCGCTTTCAAACATCACGGAAGCCTTTGTTTTGCTTATCCGCTCCTCTTCACGGGCAAGCTCCGCAGAGTTTGTGATGCCAAGCTTATTTTCAAGCATATTCTCACTCCAGTGTCGGTATATGGCTGACGGCAACGCCGTCCTTATCCACCCAGTTCATTTCCTCAAAATATTCTTCAAGGGTGACCTGCTTGTCGGTAAGGAGCTTTGCATAATATACGCCCACAAAGCGGTAATGCCAAGGCTCGTAGATTATGCCCGTAATGTCCTCCTTGCCCTCGGGATAGCGGAGGATAAAACCATAATCCGCTGCGTGCTCTTGAAGCCACTTGTACGCCTCAGTATTCTTGAAGCCGTCGTCGTTCATATCAACATATTCGTCAGACATGATATCCGCCGCAAGGCCTGCGTTATGCTCGCTGTAGCCGGGGAGCTGCACCTCTTTCAGAGTATCGGCATAAGCCTCATCATAGGTCATTCCCCTGTTGTCCATACGATCCTGCACGCTCTTGTCAAAGTTCTTCTGCTGATACTCCACAGAGCGGTAGGCGGACATAACTATGAGCTGATGTCCGTCCTCAGAGGCAGCCTTTAGCATCTGGGTCATATATTCGGACATTCTTGCGTCCATGTAATATTCTCTCCAGCTCTCATAGACCTTAGCAGTCTCGATGCCGTCGCAGTATTCGGCAGAAACGGGGTTTTTGCCGTTTACCAGGAACATCGCCCAAACGTTGTCCGCATCGGCAGGGTCGGGCATAGGCTCAGCCGCAGCCTCGGTCTCGGAAACATCGGTAACATCGCCATCGGACACACCGGTCTCCGGTCCCTCAGCGTCAGTCACGCCAGCCTCGTCAGTTCCGTCAGACGGAAGTGTCTCGGAGCCTGCCTGCTGTGTGTCGGAAGCACCCGAAGTCTCAGCGGGAAGCCTGTTTTCAGATGTGATATCATCGGTTTTACCTTTGGAAAAATGCGCCATTAAAAACACCGCCGCAAATAAAATTACAGTTGATACCGCAAATATCCTTACGCCGTTATATTTTCTTCTTTTCCTCAATTATTATCATCCTTTTGTTATCAAAATATTGACATCTGACCGCAGAAATTGTATAATATAATTGTAGTATGTGTATGCAAACTATGTACTCACAGGCAAGGAGGCCATAAAAATGAAATGCCCGTTCTGCGGATTTGAAGATACCAAAGTTATAGATTCACGTTTTATCGACGGAAAAAAGCGCCGCCGCCGCCGCTGTACCAACTGCGGAAGGCGTTTTACTACCTACGAATGCATTGAACTGCCCGAGCTGCTTGTTAATAAAAAGGACAACACTTATGAGCCTTTTGACAGGAACAAGCTTATCAGAGGGCTTTCATTTGCCGTCAAGAAGCGTCCCGTCCCCGGCTCTGCCATTATCGCCATTGCCGACAGCATCGAAAACTACTGCGCCAACAATATGCTCAGCCAGATATCCACAAGCGAGATAAGCGATATGGTGCTCGAGCAACTCAAAAAGCTGGACGAGGTGGCATATGTCCGTTTCGCCTCGGTAAACAAGGATTTCAGCGATGTTGACTGCTTCCTTGATCTTATCAGCGACCTTCGCAAGGATAAGTAAACCGCATTATATATTATTCCCACAAATTTATATTGATACACGGGGGTATATCCCCCGTTTTTTTATTGCTGCAAGCTCTGTGCCGCCGTAAGAAGAGCTTCCTTTTCATTGGGCAGCTCCTCGTCAATGACCTTGGAAAGCAGCTTGTCAAGGGCCTCCCCTATCTGCCTGCCGCTTATGCCCAGCGCCGCAATATCATTGCCGTTGATAGCCAGCTGCCTGAGCGAAAAACACTCATCGCTGCGAACTATCTCATATGCAATTATCTTCATGCCGTCAAGCACAGGGATACGTTCAAGGCAGAAGCTCTGCTTTGCACGGTTATCGCCTTTCATGACCTCAATGAGCCGTATGAACTGCTCCATGCCCATTACCGAAACAAGGCGCCTTACCACACGCTTGCTCTCAATGGGAGTAACGTAGTGATATTTTATAAGCTCCGTCACATTTCGCACGGTCTCACCGTTAAAATGCAGCCTTTCCATAATCTTTTCAGCCATTTCGGCGCTTTGCTTTTCATGACCGAAGAAATGCCTGTGACCCTCATCATCTGTGCGGCAGCAGGCAGGCTTTGCTATGTCATGGAACAGCAGTGCCAGGCGGACATACTTATCGGGCTTGGATCTTTCAACAGCGTGAGCAATGTGCCCCCACACGTCATATACATGATACCTGCTCTTCTGGTCAAAGCCGCTGCAGGGGGTTATCTCGGGGATAATTGTGCTGAAAACATCGCTGAATTCCATCATGAGAGTGCATGGGGCCTTTCCTGTTACAAAGCGGGTAAGCTCGCTGCTTATGCGCTCGGCTGATATCTCTTTGAGCAGATATTTCTTCTCGTGGATCGCACGGGCTGTTTCGGCGTCAATGACAAAGCCCAGCTCGGAAGCAAATCTGAGAGCACGTAGGATACGCAGTGCGTCCTCCTCAAATCTTTCGTATGGGTCGCCAACGCAGCGGACAACACGCTCAATGATATCGTCCTGACCGCCGAACTTATCCACCAGCCCTCTTTCGGGGGAATACACCATGGCGTTCATAGTGAAATCACGCCGTGAAAGGTCGTCCTCCAGGCGGGGCGTGAAACAGACAGTATCGGGTCTGCGGTGATCGGCATATGTACCGTCAATGCGGTAGGTGGTGATCTCCACATTTTCTCCGCCGCTGACAACTGTTACGGTGCCGTGCTTTATCCCGGTTTCAATAACGGTAAAGTCCTCGAAACAGGCAGCAGTCTGCCGGGGAAGAGCGTTTGTGGTGATATCATAATCACTCGGTTCTCTGCCCATAAGCCCGTCACGGACACAGCCGCCCGCCAGATAGGCTTCATAGCCTGCGTTATGGAGTTTATCAAGTACGATACTTATGTTATCGGGTATATTTATTGTCATCCTCTGCCTTGCTCCCTTGACCGCCCAAAGCGAAAAATTTACTGTTTATTATTATAACACATATTTCTGCAAATTGCAATAATTTGTGAGAGGATTTAAAACAGCACAAATCATCAAAATGAAATTTCTGCCGCCGTTTGACAAATCACGCAGAGTATGATATAATATATGGAATAATGCTCACAATTCTCTTAGCATCGGAGTGTGAATATAAACAAATGAATATAAATGCTCGGTCACGATTGAAGCATTCGGCGACTGTTATCCTTTACGCCGTGCTGATGGCTGTGATTATCATCGGCATTATCGCCGCATGGATAATTGTCTCGGGCAGGAACAGGATAGCCATTGACGAGGTCTATGGCAATGTCATCGTGGAGCGAAGCGGCGGGCAGATAAGCGCCAAGCAAGGTATGCGGCTGGAAAGCGGTGACTGCGTAAAGGTTCTGTCAGGCGGCTCCGCACGGATAACGCTGGGCAGGGACAGGTACATATATCCTGAGGCTGATTCGGCTGTGACTGTTACCCGCAGCAAGGAAGACAAGTCTTTCGGGGCTGAACTGCTGACGGGCGCTGCGGCGGTTAGGCTTGACAAAGCTGCCGATATAAAGGTATCTGCGCTGAATGTTATCGTTACGGCAAGCGGCTCTGTTTTCAGAGTAAGCCGTACCGATAATGCAGCAGAGATCATTTGTGCTGACGGCGAGGCTGATATCTCAGGCGGCGGCACAGCTCAAAAGCTTGCGGCAGGCAGTCTTGCACGGCTCACATCGTCAAGCGGAGAAATAGTGCTCACGCTGGAAGAGGCGGAGGTTTCCGCTCTTCCCGAAAGCGCTCTGAAAAGCCTTATGCGTATCGCTTCACAGCGTAGCATGATGTTCTCTCTCAACAGCCTTGGCGGTGCATATCTGGCGCTTGATGAAAATATAGCGGCAACGGAGATATCGGAAGCTGTTTCCGAAAGCATTGCGGAACCTACCGTATCCGAAACCACTGTATCCGAAACCGAAACTTCCCCAAGCGAGGAAACCACCGAAACAACATCGGAGTCTGTGACGGAAATATCCGAAACAACGGTATCTGAAACAAATATTTCCGAAGCAACGACTTTTGAAACAACGTTTTCAGAAACAACATTTTCGGAAACAACTGCATCACAGACCACAGCTTCGGAAACCCAAACTTCTGCTGAGACAGTCTCCGAAACCACAGCACCGACTGTAGAAACCACACAGACAACCACACCCACGATACCATGGTGGGAGATCATAAATTCGGCTGAACGTGACAGCCGCTGACTGAAAGGACACTGATATATGAAAAGCTTTAAAACCGCAATAATCGCAGGAGCTCTTGCTCTTGTCGCTGTGATAGCCACGGTGATCGTGCTTACATCGGGCAGCAGCGGCTACGGACTGTACATATCCTCTGTTTCGGGCGATGTTGTTATCAGCAACGCCGAGGGCACAACTCAGGCTGCCGCCGAAACATTCCTTGCCACAGGCGACGCTCTTACGGTAAACGCAGGCGGCTCATGCACACTTATCTACCGCACCCGTGACAATTACGACCAGAACTACATAGTTCTTGAACCTGCAACTCAGGTGCTTGCCACAGGCAAATACACTGGCAAGTCCGATGACGAGCTTTACCTTAACAGAGGTTCGGTAATGGTAAGCGCTCTCAACAAGTCCAAGAAGAATATCATTATCCGCACCGCCAGCGCTTCCGTTACCACAAAGGACGCTGCTATGAGGATAGCATATGAGCTGGGCGAGGGCACAACAACCACTCTGGCTGCTTCCTTCGGCGGAGCTTCCGAGATACAGCTTTATGATGCACTGGGCAATGCTGTTGACAGAGACGGCATGAAGCTCCAGTCCCCCGAGGTACTGGGCGAGGGTCTCAGCGCAAAGGTGGTAAGCAGCGGCGATGTTCCCTCATTTGAGTATCTTAATATCAAAACTGACCTTTCTGCCTACAATGCAGACACCTTAAAGGAGCTGCTGACCATATCCGCATTCCACGACGGAATGCTTTCGTTCACAGCTGCCGAAATAAAGGCTGCTTATGACGCTGCTCCCACAGAGGCTCCCGCTGATGAGCCTGAGGTTCCCGAGGAAAGCGTTACCGAGGAAACAACAGTAACCACCGTTCCCGAGACCTCCGAGACCGAAGAGACCACTATCCCCTCCGAGGAAACGACCGTTACAACCACCACACCCGCTCAGACAACTACTGCCTACACTACTACAACCGCAGCCACAACTCAGGCTCCCCAGACCACCGCACAGACCACTTCCACCGCCAGCGGCAAGATGATAACCGTTTATGTCATCATCGATGATGAGATAACAATGCAGGAAGTTCCTTACGGCGGCAATGCAACTCAGCCTGCCGACCCTGTAGTCGAGGGCAAGAGATTTGTCGGCTGGGACGGCTCCTTCACCAATATCACTGAGGAGACCACCATTTCCGCAATATTCGAGGACGATGCTTCCGTTACCACCGCATCTACCTCTGTTACCTTTGATACCACCGAAACCACAACTTCCGATTCAAGAATGTTCACCGTTACCGTTGTGGTAAACGGCAATGCGACCACTCAGCAGGTAGCATACGGCGGCTCCGCTGTTCTCCCTGCGGTAAATATCCCGGGCTACGTATTCATGGGCTGGGACCGCTCACCCGATAATATCACCGAGAACTGCACCATCACCGCAATTCTCGTTCCCGACGGAAGCACTACCGACACAAGCGCCACAACCTACACCGTAACATTCGTAGTTGACGGAGTTTCATACCCCGTTACCGTTTCCGCAGGAAGCGGCGCAGTTGCCCCCGTCTCCCCCACCATCAACAGCAGGGGTCAGACCTTTATCGGCTGGGACACCGATTTCAGCAACGTTACCCACGACCTGACAGTTACAGCACTTTTCCTGTAATTCAGTCATTTTACCAAAGCTATTCATCGGCCGTTCCCTATGGGGCGGTCGATTGATTTTTAGATTGATTTTTTAAAAGGAGTATCATATGCCACAAACCGCCAAAAAAGGGAACCTGCGGCGTTTCCTGCCATATTATAAAAAATATCTGCCGCTTATCGTGCTTGACCTTTTCTGCGCAGGCATAACAAGCATCTGCGAGATAGTCCTGCCGCTTATGGTCCGCTACCTTACCAATATGGGCATAAACGACATTGAGGGGCTTACGCTTACAATTATCATTAAAATAACCCTGCTGTATGTGGTACTGCGTGCCGCCGACTGCGCCGCCTATTATTTCATGAGCAGCGTGGGTCACATCACAGGCGCAAAGATCGAGACGGATATGCGCTCCGACCTGTTCGCACATCTCCAGAAGCTTTCCTTTGCCTACTACAGCAACACAAAGATAGGTCAGATAATGGCAAGGATATCCTCCGACCTGTTTGATGTAACGGAATTTTCCCACCACTGCCCCGAGGAATTTTTCATTGCAGGCTTGAAGATAGTTTCCTCCTTTGCCATACTCTGCACCATGAACGTCCCCCTGACGCTGATAATGTTTGCGGCAATGCCCGTGATGATAGTCATTTCAATCAAGTTCAACGGCAGCATGAGAAAGGTGTTCCGCTCGCAGAGGGCGCAGCTGGGCGAGATAAACGCACGCACCGAGGACTGTCTGCTGGGAATACGTGTGGTAAAGTCCTTCGGACGTGAGGACACCGAGGTCGAAAAGTTTGAAAAGGACAACAGCAAGTTCCTTGACATCAAAAAGCAGAGCTACAAATATATGGGCGCTTTCAACTGCTCCACCCGTGCCTTTGACGGAATAATGTACATCATCGTCGTGGCGCTGGGCAGCTATTTTATGATGAAGCGTGAGATATCCCCCGCCGACCTTACGGCATATCTGCTGTACGCTTCCACACTTCTTGCCTCTATCCGCAGGATAGTGGAGTTCACTGAACAGTTCCAGAGAGGTATGACGGGCATTGACAGATTTTTCGAGGTCATGGACGTTGAGCCTGACATTACCGACAAGGAAAATGCCCTGGAGCTTGCAAACGTAAAGGGCGATATTGCATTCGAGAATGTGGGATTTCATTATTCCGACAGCGACACCGCCGTTATTTCGGGGCTTGACCTGAAAATAAAGGCAGGCTCCCATGCGGCTCTGGTAGGTCAGTCGGGCGGCGGAAAAACAACGCTCTGCAACCTTATCCCCCGCTTTTATGACGTTACCGAGGGAAAGGTAACGGTTGACGGTCATGATGTAAGAGATGTTACAATAAAATCCCTGCGAAAGAACATAGGCGTTGTCCAGCAGGACGTTTACCTGTTCAGCGGAACAGTGGCGGAAAACATTGCCTACGGCGCTGAGAACGCTTCAAGGGACGATATCATAGAAGCCGCAAAGCTTGCAGGCGCCGACGAGTTCATCAGCTCGCTCCCCGACGGATACGACACATATGTGGGCGAGCGTGGAGTTAAGCTTTCGGGCGGTCAGAAGCAGAGGATCTCCATTGCACGAGTATTTCTGAAAAATCCTCCCGTGCTTATCCTTGACGAAGCCACCTCCGCTCTGGATAACGAAAGCGAGTTTATCGTGCAGAAGTCGCTGGAACGCCTGGCAAAGGGCAGAACGACCATAACCGTAGCCCACAGGCTCACCACCGTAAAAAATGCGGACGTGATATTCGTGCTCACCGAAAACGGCATCGCCGAGCAGGGCACTCACGATGAGCTTATGGCACAGGGCGGCATCTACAGCCGTCTGTACAACGGTTTTACTATGGATTGAGGTGATATTTACGGAAAGCTTGATATACAGCCTTAACGCAACAGTTCCCGTATTTCTGGTCATAGTCATAGGCTATGTGCTCAACAGAATGGGAATGTTCAACGAGGGGTTCATATCCGCCGCAAACAAGTTCATTTTTAAGATCTGCCTGCCCGTAATGATATTTTCTGACCTTTCACAAACAAATATTGCCGATTCCTTTGACGGCAAGCTGGTACTTTTCAGCGCAGTCATCACAACGGTGATGTTCGCCGCAATATGGATAGGCGCAAGGCTTTTCATCAAGGACAAGAGCATCATCGGCGCATTCGTTCAGGCGGCTTACAGAAGCTCCGTTGCGGTAATGGGCTTTGCATTTATGAAAAACATCTACAACAGCACGGGACTTATGCCAATGATAATCATAGGCTGCGTGCCGCTGTACAACATCTACGCCGTTACAGTCCTCACATTCGAAGCGGAGGACGCTCAGCTTGACACCAACAAGAGATCCAAGCTGAAAAAGGCAGCGATAGGCATTATCACAAACCCGATAATACTTGGAATAATCGCAGGCTGCATAGGCTCGCTGATAAGGATATACGACTATATGCCCGTTATGTTCTCCAAAACGCTCAGCAACCTTTCGGTAATGGCAACGCCCCTTTCGCTTATCGTTATAGGTGCTTCCTTTGAGGGCAAAAAGGCTATTGCAAAGATAAAGCCCACAATAGTCTGCTGCCTGATAAAGCTTATCGTAATCCCTGCGGTGTTCATATTTGCCGCAGTAAAGGCAGGATTCAGCGGAGAAGCGATGCTGGCGCTGGTTGTAATGCTGGGTTCTCCCACCACCCCCTCCTGCTACATCATGGCGAAGAACATGAAGAACGACGGCGTACTTACGTCAAGTGTTATTGCCGCTACCACGCTGTTATCATCGGTGACGCTTACATTCTGGATATTCCTGATGAAATATCTCGGATATATCGGATAATGAAACGGCGGCGTGTCGCCGCAGCCACCTCGTTAGGACATTCAGAGGTAAATCACAATTTTTGGAGGAATAATATTATGAAGAAAAGATTTTTGAGCAGTAATATCCTGTTATTGATTTGGTATTTTCTTGCAATGGTCGGGGTGAAAATAGGAGATAAGTATTTGGTTAAAGGTGCATTCAAAGATGAATGGATATTTATGTTGATTCCTGTTGTTACTTTTTTGCTGGTGCTTTTCACAAAGAAAATCGGAAAAATACTTCATCTTATATGGCTC
>OGPP01001768.1_pt1 | contig 15125 bp, 20 predicted proteins | sample 1553021 | NCBI WGS metagenome assembly OGPP01 (sample SAMEA2580217, study PRJEB22360) | human gut metagenome | biome: human gut; feature: human-associated habitat; material: faeces | place: Denmark | collected 2008/2010
AAACACCAGAGCCCCCGGGCCGGGAGAAAAGGGGGGGCGGCAGCCGCAGCTGGTCAATAAGCGGCATGATGGCTTTGCCGGCGCGGCAGGCCAGTTCGTATTCGGCAAGAAGCTTTCCGCTGGCACTCGATTCGGCGAGTGACTTTTCCGGAGAGCGGAAGCCGCGGTTTCTGAGCGTAAAGCCGGCAGGAAGCGAGCGAAGCCTAGGCACGAAAAGGGTCTCCGGACAATCTGCAGCGGAAAGCATTATTCCGCAATGAATTCGGGCTCAGTGGCGGCATTGCAGGATCGCAAAAATGCGATAATCCTTCAATTGTGCTCGGCTCTCTGGGGAATATGGCCGTCTTGGACGGTTTTTCCATCAGCATGCCGGAGCGCCTAGCCCTTCTTGGAGAAGTCTACTCGAGATGGTGCCCGATGCTTTATGGGTTGAGGCGCATGGATGCGTTTTCTACCTTAAGCAGGATGTAATGCAGCAGTCTTATTGATAAGACTTCCGCTTTTTTTGACGGCTCTATTCTCGAGGCAGACCTAAAACCCAAGCAGACGCCTGCCGTGACAGCAGACGCCGCGACGCAGAATTCCAGCGAAAACATGTTTGACGAACTTTTAACCAAGATTTTTGGCAGCCGCAACGAGCGGCTCATTAAGCAGTACCGCCGCCAAGTGGCTGCGATCAACAAGCTCGAACCCGCCATGGAGGCGCTTTCGGACGCCGAACTGCAGGCCAAGACTCAGGAATTCCGCGACCGTATTGCCAAGGGTGCGACCACGGACGAATTGCTGACGGAAGCCTTCGCGGTTGTGCGCGAAGCCTCTAAGCGCGTGCTCGGTATGCGCCACTTCGATGTGCAGCTGATTGGCGGCATGGTGCTCAATGACGGCAAGATTGCTGAAATGCGCACTGGTGAAGGCAAAACCCTTACCGCTACGCTTGCTGTCTATTTAAATGCTTTGGCCGGCAAAGGCGTGCATGTCGTGACCGTCAACGACTATCTGGCTTCGCGCGATGCGGACTGGATGGGACGGCTTTATAACTGGCTCGGGCTTTCCGTCGGCAAGATTCTTTCGCAGCAGGACACTGCGGTTAAGAAAGAAGCCTATGCGGCCGACATTACGTACGGCACGAATAATGAGTTCGGCTTTGACTATCTGCGCGACAACATGGAGTACGACGTCTCCGCGCGCCGTCAGCGCGGTCTCTACTTTGCGATTGTCGACGAAGTGGACTCCATTCTGATTGACGAGGCGCGTACGCCGCTCATCATTTCGGGGCCGGCCGATGACAATACGGATCTTTACCTCCGAATCAACGAAATTCCGCCGCTCCTCACGCGCCAGCAGGAGGAAAAGGGCGAAGGCGACTATTGGGTAGATGAAAAAGCCCATCAGGTCTATATCTCCGAGTCCGGCCATGTGAAGCTCGAAAAGATCCTCGCAGAACGCGGTCTTGTCGGTCCCGGCGAATCGCTTTACTCGCCGAAGAACATCATTTTGATGCATCACCTGATGGCCTCCCTGAAGGCTCATACGCTCTTCAAGCGCGATCAGCAGTATGTGGTGCAGGACGGTGAAATCGTCATCGTGGACGAATTTACGGGCCGTTTGATGCCGGGACGTCGCTGGAGCGAAGGTATTCACCAGGCCGTCGAAGCTAAGGAAGGCGTGCGCATTCAGCACGAAAATCAGACGATGGCGTCGATTACCTTCCAGAACTACTTCCGCATGTACGAGAAGCTCTCCGGCATGACGGGTACGGCGGATACTGAAGCGTACGAGTTCCAGGACATTTATGGCCTTGAAACTGTCGTTATTCCGACACATCGCAAGATGATCCGAATCGACGAGCAAGACAAGGTCTACCGTACGGTGGCGGAGAAATATCAGGCCATCGTTGAGGACGTCAAGGCATGTCACGCGAAGGGACAGCCGGTTTTGCTCGGCACGACCTCGATTGAAAACTCCGAACTGCTCTCGCAGCTGCTGACGAAAGAGGGTATTGAGCACAATGTGCTCAACGCCAAGCAGCATGAACGCGAAGCGCAGATCGTGCTGGATGCCGGTCGTCCCGGCATGGTGACGATCGCTACCAATATGGCTGGCCGCGGTACCGACATTGTGCTCGGCGGCGGCATCAACAAGGCTGTAGGTGCGATTGAAGCTGACGAAACGCTTTCCGCAGAAGAAAAAGCGCAGCGCATCGCTGAGGTGAAGTCGCAGTGGCAAAAGCTCCATGACGAGGTCGTGGCAGCCGGCGGCCTGCGCATCATCGGCAGCGAACGTCATGAATCCCGCCGTATCGATAATCAGCTGCGCGGCCGCGCAGGACGTCAGGGTGACCCGGGTTCATCGTGCTTTTATCTGTCGATGGAAGATCAGCTGCTGCGCATTTTCGGCGGCGACCGTATGCGCGCCATCGCCGATCGGCTCAAGCTTGAGCCGGGCGTTGCGATTGAGTCGAAGATGCTGACTCGCATGATCGAATCCGCACAGCGCAAAGTGGAAGGCCGCAACTACGACATCCGCAAGCAGCTTCTGGAGTTTGACGATGTCCAGAACGATCAGCGCCATGAGATCTACGGCTTACGCAATGAGATTCTTGAAGCGACCGACTGCAGTGAGCTCATCAAGAATCTGCGTGAGGGGTATTTCACCGATTTGTTCCGCAGCTTTGTGCCGGCGGATACCGTTGAAGAGCAGTGGGATCTTGATGCGCTCAACGACAAACTCAAGAGCGGTTTTGGCATTGAAATCGACTTCAAGAAGATGCTCGACGCGGACACTGCGACGACGGATGAAGATCTTTTGAAGGCGCTTATTGACCGTGCCAACGAGATCTATGAAGCCAAGGAAACGCTGGTTGGCCATGACGCTTTCGCTGCTTTTGGCCGTTCGGTGCTCCTGCAGGTGATCGACCAGCTCTGGCGCCAGCACATTGCCGCTTTGGACGCCTTGCGTCAGGGCATCTACCTGCGCGGTTACGCTCAGAAGCAGCCTAAGCAGGAATATAAGCGCGAGGCCTTCACGATGTTTGAGCAGCTGCTCGACTCGATCCGTGAAACGACGACCACGGTACTCATGCGCGTTGAGATCAAACAGCCTGAAGAGGCGCAGGCTGCTGCGCAAGACAATCTTGCCCGCGGCGAGGCTCGTGCCGATGCATCGCATCTCGCTGACGCCGACGCTTCACAGGGACTCAATGCGCCGAATGATCAGGGCAGTTCTCTGGATCAGCTGAGCGCAGACGAGAACGCTCGCTTGCAGGCGGCTTTCCGTCATTGCGGCCGCAACGACCCGTGCCCCTGCGGTTCCGGGAAGAAGTTCAAGGACTGCCACGGCCGTTTGCGTTGATTGCTTTCTGAACCTTGATGACCGCGGCCCCCTCCTGAGGGGGCGGTGGAGTTCACCGCCCGGAATTGTTTTTCGATAGAAAAGCTGCCGGGCGGTATGCTTTGGGTGAACGTTTCTTTTTCCAAATTAGCATGAACTCTGCTGCATCCCATCATCAACTGCCGCGTTTTGCGCTTCCCGGAGCGGTCTGGCGAAGTGCCGGAGATTTTTGGTGCGCAGAATTTACGCCGCCGGCACGATGGACCGTCGCGACCGGCGCAATGCTCGGTTCTGCCTATCCGGATGACGGCGCCGCAGAAAGACTTGTACAAGCCGCTCAAAAAGTTTGGACTGGTGCAGGGTCCAGACTGCTGATTACTGCGGGCTCAGGCTGCGCAGGCCGCGGAGATCTTTCAACAGCAGCCGCGCAGGGGTTTGCACATGCGGCTGCGGAGCGGCTGGGCATTGCCGAATCTAATCTCCTATTTGCGTCGGCAGGCCCCGTCTTTATGCATTTCCCTGTGGGAGAAGAGCTCCGTCGGCTTGAGCGAGCGATGTCTGCGCAAAAAACGATCTCCCCAGAGGGCCCAGGTGCTGATTCCGTTTCTATCCCGTTTCGTTTGACGGACGGGGCGGTTGCAGTCTCTGCGGCACGCTTTTTTGCGCCGAACCCAGGATTTGGCAGCATGGTGTGGATGGCCGGCATTGACGCGGATGTTGGCCGCCCCGTACTCGAAGATATGGCCAGACCGCTTTGGCTCGCGGGACCTGAAGCACTTCGCGCTCGTACGGGACCAGTACCAGGTGACGTGCTGCTGCTTTTTTCGACGGCTGCCCATCATGACAATCCTGTCATGCGCTGGGAGGACCCGCGGCGAGCGCCCTTAGAGGCGGCTCTCTCAGCTGCATTAGGGGTTCTGGCCCGTCGAGCCGGTGCCGCGATAGGAGCGCTGCCCTGCGTGCTCGAAGGTGCTGATTCTGCTCAGGAGGCGGTGCATGCTGCGCGACGGCTTGCTCCGGCATTGGTTGTTTTTCGTTGTGAATTGTTGGAGCTTGCCGAAAGTGATCGGCCGAGAGTCCTGAGCGAATTTCTTCGTTCGGTGCTCCTCACAACAGGCATAGCGGGTTTTGAACGTACGCCTGTTTCGGTGCGGATTGCCAATGCACTGCTTTATGAGGGTCTGCGTCAGCCCGAGCAGTCAGGCGCCAATATTGAAGCGGTTCACGCTTGGCTGGAGGGTTCAGAAGAGCTCTCCATCCATTTAGGGCGCGGTCGTTTGGGATTTCGCTTTTGGGCATGAAATTGCCGGACGCAGTGAGAGCGGCTTCATCTGATTTTTAGGCAGAATCAGCAGATACGCGGATCCGTGGCGTTGTCAGAATGTATGCATTGCATTTGATGCTTCATTCAAACATCCCAATGGAGGCGGAAATGACGAACTTTTCCCGCAGGCAAGTGCTTTCGCTGCCGATGGCGGCTTCTGTCGTCGGAGCCGGCGCTGCCGGTGCGGCATATGCAGCGGATTCAAATTCAAAGGTAAACGCGCCCGACTTTGATGCGATTGAAGACCGTATGACGCTTCTGACGAAGCGCGGTGCTTCACTTTCAATTCGACAGAAGCATTTGGCTGTGTTGTCCGTCGCCGCCGGTTTGGGGTTTGAGGATCTTGGCGAGCGCACTGCGGCAGCCGCACTCGCCGATGGGTTGGCGCCCGGCGACATTGAGGAGGCGGTCTTTCATGCTTCTCCCTATGCCGGCATGGCGCGAACTCGAGCAGTGTTGGCCGGCGTTCATACTGCCATGACGGCGGCGGGTATTGCGCTGCCGCTTGAAAGTCGGACTGTCGTCAGTGATGAGAATCGTCTGCAAAAGGGGATTGCAGTACAGACAGAAATTTTTGGTGAGCAAATTACCCGCATGCATCAGACGACGCCGGCAGAGCGCCGCAGTCTGATGATTGATGATCTTTCCGGTTGGTGTTTCGGCGATTTCTATACCCGCAAAGGTCTTTCGATTGCCGAACGCGAACTGGCTACTTTTTGCACGATTGCGGCGCTCGGAGGCTGTGAGGCACAGCTTAGTGCTCATGCTGCGGCAAATCTTCGCTGCGGGAACACGAAGGACAATCTGATCGATGCACTTCAGTGCGCTGTTGTCTACCTTGGCTTCCCGCGAACACTCAATGCCTGTGCAGTGGTTGATAAGGTGAACCCATAAAAAAAATATCGCTGTCTACGGATTTTCGCTGAGACAGGCGCGATCTGCTCAGCGATCCTGTTCGGCAGTCAAGCATAAATCGGCGTGATGGAGGACAATTAACAAGTTGCGTGCGCGGGAACCGCGCGCGAACTATTGGAGATTTTCTGTGAGCGACAACATTGTTGAAGTGGCCGTCGGCGTGCTTATTCGTGAAGACGGCAGGATGCTGTTGAGTTCCCGCCCCGAAGGCAAGCCCTATGCGGGTTACTGGGAATTCCCGGGCGGCAAGCTTGAAAAGGGTGAAACCGTTCATCAGGCGCTCGCGCGCGAACTCAATGAAGAACTCGGTCTGGCGGTTTCTTACTCGACGCCGTGGTTTGTGAAGGAGCACCGCTATCCTCATGCGCATGTGCGTCTGCACTTTCGCCGCTCGCATGACTTTGCCGGCACGCCGGTACCTAAGGAAGGTCAGCAGTGCGGGTTCTATGCGGCTGACGAACGCACGCCGGGTTTAATGCTCCCGGTGGACCAGGTTATTGTGAATCGTGTCGAACTGCCGGAAGTGTTTGAGGAGTCTGATAATCTCTTAACACTGACGCGTGAGGCATTGGCCGCAACAGTCGTTCGTGACCGCCGCTATCGTTGGGTAGGTGCCCGCGCGGAAACCATGGATGAGGTGCTTAAGTGTGTCGCCATGGACTACGACTTCGTGATCGTGCCGCCCGAGAAGTTTGAGAGTCTCCTGCTTAACGGAGAACCGCGTCTGCCGATGTATGTCGACGGCGCTGCCGCGGCCGATCTTGAGACGTGGCAGGCCAAGGGGGCTCACGGCGTTAAACCGTTGATTTAAAAAACGGTGAAGCTGGAACCGCTTTGCATGCGGATCTCAACGGCGCCTGCGGGCGCCGTTGGTTTTGGCGGAGCGCTGACGCTCCTCGAGTTCGCGCGCACGATCGGCGGCGGCGTCGAGTTCTTCTGGGCTCATGCGGTCAGCAGAACCCGGTTCTCCCTCAATTCGGTAGCCGTCATTAGCCCATTCGCCCAGGTCAATCATTTTGCAGCGCTCGCTGCAAAACGGCCGCCAGGGATTGGCTGAGGAATATTCAGTAAGCGTGTGGCAGACCGGACAGGGAACTTTCATGATGCGCAATGCCGGCGACGGCAAAGTGCCGGCCGGCCGAATATAGAGATGGGGGGCGGTGTGAAGCTGCTCTTAAATACAGAGCCCAAGACGGAAGGATAGCGTTTCATGCACCGCATGGAGGCGGTGTTTGGCGTCAGGCGTTGAAAAACGCAGCCAGAGCGTATGACGGTTTGCACTCATGTCAGGAATGCATTGACTTTCCTGAGGCATCCAGATGCGTGCGAGTTGATAGGGACTGCCTGATGTGGGAATCTGCATTGTCCCGTGCTCGGCAACAGCATCAGAAATGATGGTCTGCGCCCGCAGATGGTCGAGAATGAGCTGAGCCGCGTTGGTAATCGGCAAAAGGGTCTGCGCGAGTGACAGGAGTTCTTGGCGACGAATTTCAGCCGGCTGAGAGAGCCAATAGTGAAGCTGAGGAAGGTCAAATTCACAGGTACCGCCGGGCAGGCGCTGGCGGTTTCGAATGAGCTGCAGCCACTCGTTGTCGCGCAGGATTTGGCTGGTGCGGCCCACAGCTGCCGAGACGGAATTAGCAGCTTCAGATACAAGGGCCAGTACCGTTTTAGCCGGCTGACCATCCACCGTAGCGTTTGCGGGAAGCGCTTCAATGTCGCGGCGCTGCTGCAAGAGCGCTTTAAGGAGTTCGTTTTTCAGGTCCGATCGGGCAGCAACGTCCGAAAGATCGAAAAGTGCGTTGATTGCCGCTTGGTGAGCAGCTTTGCCATCGAGCGTCAGGAACCAGTCCAGACGCTGCTTGAGCGCTTCCAGCCGCAGGTAAAAGCGAATCTTCTCGCTGCAGGGGAACTCATAGAGAATCAGTCCAGTGTCAGGCATGCTCGAGTTGGCGAATTAGACGTTCCTGAAAAGACGCAGTCTCGAAAAGACTGCGCACACCTTCTGATCTTATCCGACGAAGTTCTTTACGAAAAGAGGTAAAAGCGACAAGAGGTTTCAGAGAAGGTGTTTCTCTGCGGCTCCCCAGAGACGCAAGGCGTAATGACGGACTCGGCAGGCAAAATCCTCGCGAGTCCCGGCATTGACAAGCACATCGTCCGCCGCTTGCAGACGATTGCGGCGGGAAGTCTGCGCACGAATGAGGCGAAGCGCTGCATCCGGCGCTAGTCCGGAGCGGGTTCCAAGACGCTCAACTTGCAGGTATTCAGGCACATCAATGACCAGGATGCGGTCAACGCGGGCTCGTGCTTGAGGACTTTCGATTAAAAGCGGACAGTCATAAACCGCAAATGGGGCGCCGGAGCGTTTGGCGCAAGCAAATTCATCATCAAGCACCTGCTTCATGGCGCTATGGACAATGGCCTCGAGTTTTTTGCGGGCTTCAGGGTCTCGAAAGACGAGTTCACGCATGCGGGCCCTGTTCATAGCGCCCGAGATTTCAATCATCTCTGGGCCAAAGGCTTGGCGGATGGCGGGCACAGCAGCGCCCCCGGCGGCAGTTACAGCACGCGAAATGCGGTCCGCATCAATGATGGGGTGTCCTAGTTCACGAAAGATGTCTGCAGCGGTGCTCTTTCCGGAGCCAGCTCCGCCCGTTAAGCCCAAAATCCAGCACATTTGCATCTCTAAGGTTTGATTGCCTGTTGGCCGAAAGGATAAAGAAAAAGGCGCCGTCCCTGATGGAACAGCGCCTTTCAAAATCCTGGTCGGGTGAGAGGATTCGGACGGTTTCAAAGCGGCGTGCTATGCGGTCGGCATCGGGCTCGGGCTCGAAGTGCTCGCAGTAGTCCACGGACTCGACGGAGCGAAATCGCTTGTATCCGCTGATCTCCCCGGGGAGAGAGCAGTAGACGAGGCCTCTGGCGAGCATCCCCCACTGGCCTCTGTGGAGGCGAAGCGGATCACCTTTCGGCAACGGTTCGAGTTGCCCGCAGTTGCGGCATCGGAGGCACTCACTCATGTCGCTCCCTCAGGATGAAGGCCGTCCGGATGATCCACCGTGAGAAGGCGTGGATGAAGCAGTGGACGACGGTCTGAACGAGGCAGAAGAGCGCACATCCGAGGGCGAACACAAAACACACGAACTGGAAGAAGCGAATCAGGCCTGAAGCGCCTTCATTCCCGAAGAGATCGATTCCGACGAAAGCGGCATTGACGCACGCGAAGGCTGTAACCAGGTATGGGCCCAGTTCGCTCAGCAATTGTTTGAGTTTTTCTTTGATGCTCACAGTTGATTTACCTCTTGGCTCCCCGTGAGATGATTGAAAGGACGTTCTCCCCAGAACACCGATCAACCACCTCACGGAGGGTTTCATGTTGAAAATTGAAGTACCTGAAAACGATCAATCGGTTTACGAACTCAAGACTGAAAGTGGCGAAGAGCGTGTGATGTTTTCGAACACCAAAGTGATCGCCTCATTCCATAAGCGCCCGGAGATAAAGATTCCGGAACATGCATTGAAGCCGCGGCAAGTTTTGGATCTCATGCTGAGTGCTCCGGGAGAAGGTGCGTACGGCTTTCAGCTGCGCGTTCTTTCGTAGGCGGGTAAAAGAACTGAACGCGGATTCTTTTTCCCTGCCGGATGTCTTCTGGCGTTAGGTCTCTGAAGGCCTTCAATACGCCGCGAAGGCAGCATCCATCGATCTCGATGCATGTACCGTTGTCAAGGGAAGTGACTTTTAAGGTCTGAACCTCTATGCAATCGGGATAAGGGATCAGCTCGATCTCGAATCCCGATTGAGGAGAGGGACGGGCCGTGCTTTTTTCTGTGCCAGTCATCAGAACACCTCCTCGGGCTTCAGGTTCGCAGCCGACTCTTTCACGCGGTAGTCGCTCCACATGCAAGCGATGGGGAAGAAGAGTTGATCGATGCGGGAAGCGAGAGCACTCCCCAGAACGTCTTTCAGCTTGTCGATTTGGAGATTCGTGATGAGGATGGACGGATATCCGTTACGGGCTCTTGCGTCGAGGACTTCCTGCAATTTGTTCGCCTCAAAAGGTGTAAGGGCGGAGCGCCCGATCTCATCGAGGATGAGACAGGAGACGCGTCCGAGCTGTCGGATCATCTTGACCTCAGACACTCCAGTAGCACCCCGGAAGATTGTGAAGAAGGTCGAGGCGCGCATGTAGACGGGCTCGATGCCCTCGGCCTTCAGGTGGTAATAGATCGACGAGGCGAGATGGGTCTTTCCGGTCCCGGTGCGCCCGCAAAGAGCGATGCCGAGGCGCGAGCGTTCTTTCGGCTGCGTGACGACGCGGGTCACAAGGCCCTCGGCGAAGCGACGGCAGATCTTGAGGACGCGAGTGGCTTCAGCGCATGTCGGGGCGTAGTCGTCGAAGGAGTGTTCATCGGCGCAGGTCGGAACGTCCGTCTGCAGCGCGTCTGCGAATCTGGTGAAGGCGACGGAGAAGAGATACCGGCGCTCATTGGCCTGTTCCTCAAACGATGGTTGACGCTTCTCCGGCGCTTTCGGCTGAGGATTCTCTTTCGCGAGAGCCTTCATCTTTTCGGCCAACTCGATGATGTCGGTCAGGGTTCCGATAGTGCAGAAGGTTGTTCCTGCCACCGCGCGGGTGAAGCTTCGGTTCGGTGATGTATTCGTCATGTTGTTCTTCATGCGTAGTGCGCTGTATCGAAGTTGTCCCAGTCGTCGTTAGATGGAAGTTGGTACTCAGCCTTAGAGGCGTTCTTCTGCTCGAGCTTCTCGCGTCTGTACCACTCAGCCTTGAAGCCCTGCCAACCACGCTCACAGCAGGTAGAGAGAGCGGCTTCCAGAGAGATGCCGGCTTTTTCGGCTTCCCGCTGAATTCCCCTGAGGGCCGTTTCGGTGATCGGCGCTCGACGTTTCGTTCGGAGAGCGGAGAAGTCTTCCCAGACCTGCTCGGAGACGGACTCGGGCTTTTGGACGTTGGAAACACGCTTGCGCTTCGGAGCCGGAGAAGGGTGGTCACCCTTTTCGGAAAGGTGGGCACCTTTTTCAAAGGGTGGGCGCTCACCTTTTTCCTGCGGCACGGACTCGAGCAAATCGGCGATTTCGTCGTCAGACATTTCCGGAGGTTGTGGAGCGCCGGCAGGCGCGCACATAACTTCCTTGTTCTGTTCCCTGTTAATTCCCTGTTCTATTTCCCTGTTAGGGGTCACCTGCTGACCCTCCCCCCTACCACCATTTGACCCTCCCCGGGTCATTTGCTGACCCTCCCACATCAATTGCACCTCCTTCATTTACTGAGGGAGGTTCAACCTGTGAAGAACGATCACCGATTGCCGGAGCTTCAGCTGAGATGCGGTCAAGGTTCAGCGTGTAGAGGGTGCGATAGATCGCGCCATTCTTGAGTTCTGGCTGAGCCGTGATGAACCCTAGTTTTTTGAGTAGCCGCATTGCAGTCCGAACGGTGTTCACCGAACCGACTTCCATTTCCGCCTGCAAAGTCTTTATGCCGGGGCAACAAAGCCCCGTTTCGGCGTTGTGATGAAAGGCAAGCCAAAACAGCAATGCTTTGGCGTTACTGTTGCCAACGCGTTGCTTCGCTACCCAATTAATGGCGGCGATGCTCATCAATACCTCACTGAAGGATCGGATTGAGGTCGCCGGGTTTCACGCGGAAAATCTTGGCAATCTGTATTGCGCGCGTGACCGGGATGTGTTGTTTCTTCTTCCACAGCGAGACTGCTTGAGGTGAGACGCCTAAATGCCGAGCGAGGGCACTAGCGGTGCCTCCGGCACAAGAGATCGCGAGATCAACACCTACTGAAGCAGTCTTTGGTTGGTCAGCTTTTGACTTATTCATGAGAACTCACCGAGTGATTGTTCAATTCGCACTTGAATGTTAAACAAGTATAGCTTTAAATTCAAGTTTGGGTACATTCAAGCAAAGATTGAAATAATCACCGCTATGGAGGTCTCTATGAACACTTTTGCAGAGCGATTAAGAGCCGCACGCGAGCGATGCGGAATCTCAATTAAGCAACTGGCACGGGATGCGGGCGTTTCTCCTCAAGCGGTCTACAACTGGGAATCAGGCGCTATTCCTAAGCCTGATCGCCTTGAGAAGATCGCTGAACAGTTGGGCGTGCCCCTTCAGTGGCTCATGTTCGGCGAGGAAGAGATTCGTGCCGTAGAGATCGAATCAGGAACAATCTTGGTTCCGCTTTTGGATGTTGCCCACTCTGCTGGTCCCGGCGGCAATGCGGCTTGGTCAGATGGTGACATTGTGATGCGCCTGCTAGAGCTCAATCCGGCGTGGGTACTGTCAAATCTCACGTGCATGACCGCAAAAGGGAACCTTGCAATGGTGCATGTCAACGGTGACTCAATGGAACCAACGCTACATCATTCAGACGTAATCCTCGTTGACCGCGGCTATACACGTATCAGCCGAGATGGTGTCTACGTGGCAGAGCTTGATGATTCTTTCTTCGTGAAGCGCTTTCAGCGCGTCCCCGGTGGGAAGATCATGATGATCAGCGATAACAAGTTCTATCGCGAGATGGAGTTCGATCCCAACGATCCCGCCATTGGCTTCAAAGTCTGCGGGTTAGCCCTCTGGGTGTGGCAGGGCAATCGCCTCTTTTGATCTAAGTTAAGTCGAACCGTTCAAGTGTCAGGCTCAGCGATTCAAGTTGAGCTTGACATTTTTTTGTCGATGCTTTAAAGTTTGCCTTGTTGAGATTAAAGTGATGCTTTAATTTTACATCCTCCCCAAAGGGCCGAAAGCCCGGCGGGCACCGGATGATGATTAGTCAGACGGGCGAAGGAAAGCCTTCAAGGCGCGGAGCTAGTACCTCCCGCCGAGCGAGTAAGAGCGCACATAGGCAGACCTGAGCAGTGAATCTCCCCCGCCGGGAGTTGGTTCAGACCATCGGCGAGGGAGAGGGCCAATTGAAGCGCTTTCTTCTGAGAGCGCTTCTGTGGGTCTTTCTTAGGAGGATTTATGAAGGTAGAAATTGAAGACGGCCGTCTGATCGTTACGCCGATCACGGAAGAAGATTCTCGGATCATCTATGCATTGGCGGCCGCCTATGCCGCATTCGATGCTGTTTGCTATCCGATCATGGGCGAAGCAGTTCGTTGCACCGATGACGCTTTCACAGACTTTTTCATAGGAGAAAGAGATGGAAATTGACGCCAAGCGATACTTCAAGCTTCGCTTCCTGGGAGGAGCAAGACGGCCGAAAACGAATTGCGCTGGCTTCTGATTGCCGCGAGTGCGTATGCGCAGGCGATTAACGCTGCCTCGTTTCGCGAAGGCAAAAATGTTTTGGGAACAGGCGGCAGTTACATCGCTCCAATCACGCGGGAAGAGGTTGAAAACCAAAAGAAGGCGTTCGAGGAAGCCCTAAGCGCCTTCTTCGATGAGGTTGAAGCCTTACGGCAACTTACTTCTGTTCATCACGGCGAGCCGCAAACCGGCGGCATTTCTCATAGAGATCAGCCAGCAACTCGAGATCGTGATTCAGCGGGTTCATGACTTCATAGTCGCCCTCATCAAAGTAGTCGAGCTCCTCACCTGCTTTGGTTGTGGGGATGCGATCCAACTTGATCGCACCGGACATGAGCAGGCCAAAGAACAAAACTTCAGCCTTTGAGAGTTTTGGAAGGTTCTCCCCCGGATAAAAACCTTGAGGGTTCAGATCATCGAACATGGATTTCTCCTTCGGTGAGTTGATACGGAATGTCGAATGGGAGTCCGACGTTCATATCTTCGCACCGAAGGAGACCTCATATTCAAGCCTCTTCTCGGAGCGAGAGAGTGATTTAAGGCTTCTCCGGGAGGAGACTTGAATCTGAATGGAGAACACCATGATTCAACACGACAGCGATTGTGCAGTCCACAACGACCCCGCGCTTCCGCCGGGGCCGTGCGACTGCGGCGCTCAGGCTAAATATGAGCGCCGATGGCTTGCATACCTTTATCAGAGGGGTTGTACCCATCTCACACGCCGGAGAATCGCTTTTGGCACGTGGCTAGGCCGACGATTTTGCCAAGCGAGAACAGATGCCACCCGGGCACTGTGCCTGACCTGCTACCGCCTGCTGTTTGGTAAGCGCGCAGCGCGGAACGCCCTGCGGTGGTGGTGCCGAGCAAGAAAGGCTCAACGACGCGCAGGAATCCATCGTATGTGAATGTCACCACCCGGCGCTCCTCAATCGCTTGAGCAAGCACGTCATAAACACTCATGTTTTCTCCTCTGAGGTAGTTGAACAAAGTCGCACTGTGAGAGCCGCGACAAGTTCAGCTTACCCCAGAGGGAGATTCCAACTTCAGCCTGTTCGCAAGAGTGGTCTGAGGTTGACTTTTCGTATAATGGATTGAAGAGACACACGGGGACACGACGTGACACTTACTGACAATCAAAAACGCGCTCTAGTGAAAAGGATCGCCGACATCTATGAGAAAGTAGGTGTTGCAGGTCTGGCCTTAGGGCTTTTCCAGTACAACTTCCAAGGGGCGTTGATTGGACTGGGGTTCTTGGCGGTCAGCCTCTTACTCACATACCTTTTGGAGCGATGAACATGGACTTATGGACGCTAGTAGCCATCTTTGGCGTAATCGGTGCGGCATTCGCCCTGTACCTACTTCGCGGTCTTCCCCCAAAGCATCGTCACTAACCGCTGACGCGAACAATCAGGCCCTCGTACCGAAAGGTGCGGGGGCTTTTTCATGCTCTCCTATGAGAGCCCAGCTTCAGGCCGCTTCCCCGGCATTTATTCCAAGAATGCCGCGCCCCCATGCAAGGCACGCTCCGGGAGGCGGCTTGAACCTGAATTTTGACATCGCTTGCAGATTCGGGCATACTGCGCTCAGGTGCTCAAAACACCATGAACTAGCGTGAGTCCGCCACGTCAGAATGCGGGTATTTTTGTATCTGCGTCTTTTGAAGACGCGGATGGCTCAGCTTATGGCCGAGCGTGAGGCTAATACAAGACCCGCAAGGGAAATACGCCCGCCGACTAGTTCCGGTTTTGAGCGCTTGGCCACCCTACTCAAAATGGGGTGAACATTCAATTTGAACTAGGAGTTTGCAATGTCTCAGATCATTGCCGCCAACGCCTTCAAAGTCGTCGAAGGTCGCCCCGTAACGTCCAGCCGAATCGTCGCAGAATACTTCGGCAAGCAACACCATCATGTAGTTCGTGACATTCGAACTCTTATCTCGCAGAAGCCTGATTTAGAACGAAACGCCAATTTTGGCGAATGCTCTGAAACGATCAATCTTGCGAATGGAGCTACCCGACAGGTCCCTTTCTTTTGGATGGATCGAAAGGGATTCTCGCTCCTTGCGATGGGCTTCACTGGCGCCAAAGCGCTCGACTTCAAGTGCGCGTTCTACGATCAGTTCGAACGCATGGAGGAGGCGCTGCGAGCACCGTCTGACCAGTCTGCGCTCATCACGACTACAGAGCAGTACGAAATCCGCAAGACTATCAAGTCACGTGCTAAGAACTCATCGGTTCACTATCAGACGGTCTACAACGCTCTTTACGACTACT
>OGPP01001792.1_pt1 | contig 14905 bp, 9 predicted proteins | sample 1553021 | NCBI WGS metagenome assembly OGPP01 (sample SAMEA2580217, study PRJEB22360) | human gut metagenome | biome: human gut; feature: human-associated habitat; material: faeces | place: Denmark | collected 2008/2010
TGTTTGATGTACTCAAGACAACCAACTAGCTTAGTTATCTCTCGTCATTACTGTTTATAAAAAGTTCATTCTATTGAATGATGATTCTTAAAGAATTTTCGAGAATCGTATGTGTTTCACTGTTTAGTTATCAAGGTTCTTTTGTTTTGCTCTCTTGCGACAGCTCGTCTAGATTATCACATTCATCAGCGCTTGTCAAGTACTTTTTTCATTTTCTTTTCGAAGCTTTTATGATGTTTGCGCGTCGCTCTCAGGCGACTTGTCTACTCTATCACATCTTCATTTCCTTGTCAACAACTTTTTTCACATTTTTCAAAACTTTTGAAATTGTTTAAGTTGTTTATCCAGAAGAAACAATTCTTCGTGACAGCTCAGTTAGAATACCACTATAAAACCAATCTGTCAACACCTTTTTTCACTTTTTTTCTTTTTTTGTGTTATACTTGATAGTATCTCCCCAAAATGGGGCAAACATACCACATTACTATAGAAGAAAGAGGTTTTTATCTTGAAACAGCAATTCCCCCCTTCAACATCAAACGCAGCAAATCCACTGGGTTCTGCCCCTGTCGGCAGTCTTCTTGCCAAATTTGCAGTCCCTGCCATTATCAGTATGCTGGTCAATGCTCTCTATAATATAGTAGACCAGATCTTTATCGGTCAGGGTGTCGGCATGCTTGGAAATGCCGCTACCAATATTGCATTCCCGGTTACGACGATCTCAACTGCTGCCGCTCTGCTTCTGGGAATCGGTGGTGCATCCAACTATAATCTGGAAATGGGCGCAGGTAATGAGCACAAAGCAAGCGAGATCGCCGGAAGCGCACTTTCCACACTGGTCATCACCGGAGTATCCATTGCCGCAGTCATTCTGATTTTCCTGCGGCCGCTGCTTATCTTTTTTGGCGCGACGGATACTGTTATGCCTTATGCAACAGATTATGTAAGCATCATTGCGATCGGTCTTCCGTTCTTTACTTTATCCGTCGGCGGAAATCATCTGATCCGTGCTGACCGCAGTCCTACTTATTCCATGACCTGCACCCTTACCGGAGCAGTCATCAACACCATCTTGGACCCGTTATTTATCTTTGGTTTCAAATGGGGCATCAAAGGTGGCGCCTGGGCAACTGTGATCGGTCAGATCGTATCTGCATTTCTGGTCCTGCTTTATTTTACAAAATTCCGCAAAATGTATCTGGACCGCAAAATGCTAAAGCCACAAATGCACCACCTCAAAGCGATCACTTCACTTGGAATGGCTTCCTGCATCAATCAGATCGCAATTGCAGCTGTTCAGATCGTAATGAACAATATCCTTCGCTATTATGGATCAATTTCTGTTTATGGAAGTGATATTCCGATCGCATGCGTCGGAATCGTATCCAAAGTAAATATGGTCTTCCTGGCAATCTGTATCGGAATCGCTCAGGGTGCACAGCCAATCTGGGGCTTTAACTACGGTGCACGAAAATTTGACCGCGTTCGACAGACATATAAATATTCAGCCACCGCCTGTACGATCATTGCAATGATCTTTTTCCTGTGCTTTCAGTTTTTCCCTCATCAGATCGTGGGAATGTTTGGCGGCGGAAGTGATCTGTACTTTAAATTTGCGGAAAATTATCTGAGGATCTTTATGCTTCTCACTTTTGCAAATGGCATTCAGCCAATGTCCGCAGGATTTTTTACTTCTATAGGAAAAGCAGGACTTGGTATTATCATGTCCCTTACGAGACAGGTGATCTTCCTGCTTCCACTTGTTGTGATCTTTCCGAAGTTTATGGGAATTGACGGTGTAATGTACGCAGGGCCAATTGCTGATGCGGCGGCTTTTGTACTCGCAGTCGTGTTTGCAAGAAGGGAACTCTCACAGATGAAAAACGAGTAAATCAGCGGACTTGCCACTGGCCACTGGCACCTCCTCGATATGCAATGCAACAAAAAAGCCGGAGGGGCAGGTACAATACCCGTCCCCCTGGCTTTTATTTACAGGCATATTCTTCGACTTCCACCACCACGTCGCCCCTTTTTTCTTTCCATATCATAAGATACACTTTATACCCCAGCGAATCTCGCGCGATCGTAAAAGGCTCTTCTCTCAGAATATCTGACTTATATCCCTGTTCCTCCAATTCCTGCTGTCTTTTTCTCGCCATTTTCAGCATCTTCTCATATTTCCGTTCCAGCTCATCCCCAAGAAAACGCCGTGGATACTCCGCCGTTGCTTCCCGCAGTCTCCGTGTCAGCAGATCCACAACTGCAGCATGTTTCTTTTTATGAAGCATGGCTGCAATTCTTTTTGCCCGGAATTTTGTCGGATGTTTCCGATATGTTTCCAGCTTTTTTTCGAGAGAAATATCTCCGCACTCCGCAGAGAGTTCTTTCATATAAGTAATGGCTTCCTCCGACGGAACCCAGGGATCCTCCCGCGGCACGATATACTTTTCAGGAACTGCCGGATAGCAGCAATAATTTAATGGAGGAAACTCTACAAGTGCCGCCAGACGTTTTTCTTCCTCAGTGCAGTATTCTTCGCCAAGATAATCGTACTTATCTCTCAGAATCGCAAGCCTGTATTCGAGCTGCCTCAGATATTCATATCCCTTAACCCAGAAATGTCCGGTGTATGCATATTCATACAGATACACTTCCAGATCCATCTCTTCAAAAAACAACGTCAAGACCGTCTTTCCCTGTTTCACCACCAGCACAAATTCCTCACCCTGTTTGTTCAGAGATGCTTCCAGTTCTCCCTCATACTCCGCATGATATTCGCCTGTCATCCGGGCATCCCGGAAGACCAGAAAGCTCTCCACAGCATCATTCATCAGGTATACCAACCGTATATCCTGTCCTCTGCCAGCTCCGCTTTCTGAAAAAATCAACTCAAACTGATCCTGTTCCAGAAGCTGTGCCAGCTTTTCCAATGTATTTTCTGTCATTCTTTCTTCCTTAACTGATCTGCCATCTTACACGGCTTCCATTTTCATCTTTGTTTACGATCAGCTGATCTTCTATCTCCTGTTTAAGTTCTGTCACATGGGAAATGATTCCGATCAGTCTTGAGCCCTCTGCCATCTCCTGAAGGACTTTTACCGCCTGGTTGCGTGAGTGCTCATCCAGCGAACCAAAGCCTTCATCTATAAACATCATATCCAGATTGACCGCCGCAGAACTTTCCTGGATCTGATCTGCCATTCCAAGTGCGAGTGATAATGCCGCCATAAAAGATTCCCCTCCGGAAAGTGTCCGCACTTCCCGTTCTTTGCCGGTGACTGTAGAATATACCATCAGATCCAGTCCGCGATTTTTACCTTCGCCTGCTTTTTCCAAGTCATACATTCGAAATTCAAACTGCCCTGCAGACATCTCCTGAAAACGTCGGTTCGCCGCATAAAGGATCCTCTCCAGATAATATCTCTGGACATACGTTTCCAGATCCATACGTGCTCCACTTACATTTCCTGATGTCATCCGATACAGAGCATCGATCCGGGCATGTTCCTCCACAACTGCCTTTCGTTCTTCCAGTCTGGATGAAAGAGCAGCCAAAATCCCTCCATCGTCTTTGCTGTCCATACGCAGTTGATTATAAATCTTTTCTGCTTCCAGATATTCTGTCTCGGCCAGATCTCTTTCCTTCTGAATTTCTTCCAGGACTGGCCGTCCGACCTTCCCAACTGCATTCTTTGCAGAATCCCTCCTTGCCTGCTGTGCCGCTTTCTTTTCATAATAAGTATTAACTGTTTTCTGAAATTCTTCTGCCGCCTCACGGCTGTAAGCCTCTGCAAGTTCTTTCCATTCTTTTTCCGTCATCTGCTTCGTGCTCATTATTTCTATATAAGAAGTTTTTCGTTCTTCCACGCACTGTTTCTGTGTCGGAATTTCCTGTTGATAACGGCCGATCAGTGTCTCTGCCTGCTTTTGCGAATTCACAGCTTCTTTTGCTTCTGCCGAAGCCTTCTGATATGTTTCCTCCGCACGCTGTTTGCTGCTCACTGCCTGATGCAAAGCTGCCTTTGCCGCTTCTTCTGTCTGAAATTCTGCAGAATCTTTCAGATTTTTCAATGTAGCCTCACTGCCTGCCAGTTTTTCTGCCGCTTCTTTTTCTTCTGTCATATATTGAGTATACGTTTCCCGAAGTTTTCGTCTCTGTTCTTCTATATTCTGAAGTGCCTCACGGAGTTTCGCCAGAAGTTTCGCGTCTTTCTTTAACTTATTCAGTTCTTCTTCCAGCTGCTGCTTCCAGTTCTCCAGCGCATAGCCTATTTCTGTCACACTCGACTGCTCTGTTATAGAAGAAACGCTTTTGCCCAGACGTTCCTGAAGTTTTCGTACACTGCTGACATAGGTGGTTTTTCGTGTCTCATATTCTGCTCTTGCTGCCGCGACATCTCCTGCCGATTTCTCCTGCTTTTTGCGAAGTTTATCCACATTTATCTGCATATTCTGGAGTTTTTCTTCGGAGATATCCACATATTCCACAGCTCTTTTATGTGGATTCGGATGTTCTGTCGAGCCACATACGGGACATGGTTTTCCCGGTTCCAGTTCTTCCGCAAGAAAACCTGCCTGTGCGTTCAAAAAACGCTGTCTCATACTCTCATATTTTGTATTTGCCGCATTATAATCTTCTGTTATTCTGACATAATCTTCTCTTGCTTTGATCGCTTTTTTGCGGCACTGCTCTGCCTGATTTCCAAGTGTTCGAACGTCAGAAATTTCCTGAGAAACAGCATCTGCTTCTTCCTTTTTTCCCTCTGCAACTGCCAGTTTTTTGTCCACTTCTGTCAGCTCTTCACTCTGTATTTTCCACTGTTCTGCTTTCCACTCCAGAGTTTCCTGCTGCTGCTGTGTTTTCTGCGTTTTTCTGGTCGCTTCGTTGTAACTTTTTCTGTCTGTTTCTGTCTGTATAGAAAGGTTTTTTATCTGCGCCAAAACCTCTAATGACTTCTGTACTTTCTCAGATATTCTGCTGTAATTCTGCAGTTCCTGATCGTATGTCTGCTTCGCCTGTTCTTCAGCACTTTCGGCTGCTTCCCGCGCGTTTTTCAGCATTGGCAGGCGTTTTTCCTGACTCAGCAGTGCTTCTTCCAGATCTCTCAGATGTTTCTGGGCATCACTCAGAAGCATATGGTTTTCCCTGATCTCCCAGGTATCTCTGATACGTCCGAGCAGCCCCTGCATCTCCTTTATTCTGCCTTCATCAGATGCATATTGCTGCAGTTTCTGTTCCGCATCTTCGAGCTGTACAAACCACTTCAGAAGTTCTTCTGCTCTTGTATATGCCTCTCTTTTTTCATCTCTTTTTTTAGCCGCTTCCTGGTATTCTTTTTCCGCCTCGCGGGTATGTTTTCCCAGCCAGTCACATAGTATTTCCAGCTCTTTCAGGAAATCTGTGAGACGTGTCATCTCACCTTCTTCAAGTTGTTTTTTCAACTGTTTGAGTATCTCTGATCCGTATATTTCAGGTATGCGGATCCTGCTCACTTCGCTCTGACACTGTGTTTTCAAAACAGCGATCTCTTTCTCTTTTGCACGCTTCCGATTACCCAGTTCTGCCACGATCTCCTGGTACATTTCTGTATTAAAAAGTTTCCGGAAGATCACTTTTTTGTCATCGGATCTTGCCCGCAGAAGCTCCACAAATTCACCCTGTGCGATCATCGCAACCTGCATGAACTGCCCCTTCGTAAGTCCTGTGATCTCCTGTAATTTCCGGTCAGTTTCTTTGGACGGATATTCAGTCCCATCCGGCATAATGAGACTTACAGATCCCGTAACTTCTCTCTGTTTCCCCTTCGCCGCACCTCTGGTGATCATCTTGAGATGTCTCGGAACGCGGCGCACGGTATACACTTCCCTGGTCTCGCCCTGTCCCTCTGCAAAGACAAGTTCCACAAACGGTTCCTGCGCAAAATCCACATACTGACTCTGCAGAACAACGCCGTCTTTCTTATTTGTCGAAGAACTTGCCTCCCCATATAAAGCAAATACGATCGCATCAAAAATAGTCGTTTTCCCCGCTCCAGTATCTCCTGTAATAAGAAAAAGATTCTGGTTTACTTTCTCAAAATCGATCACTGTTTCCTTACCATAAGAGCCAAATGCCTGCATTTTTAAGCGTAAAGGTTTCATCTATTTCACCCCCTGAACCGTGTGAAGTACATCCTGCAGGATCGTCTTCTCTTCCTCATCCAGATCTTTTAGAAAAGAGCAGCATAACTCATAAGGGTCAAGCAGTTCTTCCGTCTGTAACGTTCTGGTATAATCAGCTTTTCTCAGATTTTCCCTTCGGATCTCCAGCAGATTCGGAAATGCCAGCCGGATGCGCTCCTGCATATCGATCACGTCAAGATCTGCTTTATCTGTCAGAATGACTGTTACATAATCTGCACAGGATTCTTCCAGGACCTCTTCCAATGTTCCCTTTACAACCTTCACCTGACGCAGTGGTTCAAGTGGTAAGACTGTTGTTTTGACTTCGCCTTTTGCGCCCATTTCTACCATTATGATCCCTTTCTGCTGCTGTGCTTCACTCACAGAGCAGGCGAGAGGTGTTCCGCAATAACGCCAGTTTTCGCTGCCAGCTTTCATTGGTTTGTGGATATGTCCAAGCGCCGCATAATCAAAAATCTCCAACACATCTGCGGAAATTTCATCGATATTTCCTACCGTGCAGATCTCTGATTCCATTCGCTCGATCTCATCTGCTTTCTTGCCGACAGGAAGATAAAACTGGTGGCTGACGAGTACATTTCTGTCATTCTCATCAATTTCCTCACGCCCGATCAGTCTGTGCAGGGTTTCATTATAAGAAAGATTATTTCCATTCTCGTCCACCCCCACGACCTGTTTGACCATAGATGGTTTTACAAACGGAAGCAGATAAAAATTCACATTTCCATATGCATCATGCAGAACGACTTTTTCTATATATTCTGCCTCTGTTCTCGGTGGCTGACCGATCATATATACCTTCTGTCTGGACAAAACATTTCGAAAACAGTTGACCCTCGGCGCACTGTCGTGATTTCCGCTGATCATCATGATCACCGCATTCGGAACAGTCTCCGTCAGTTCTTCAAGAAACCGGTCAAAAACTTCGACTGCTTCGGCAGACGGAACGGCTTTATCATAAATGTCTCCCGCGATCACAACCGCATCCGGCTCTTCCCGACCTGCTGCCTCGACGATCTTACTCAAAATATATTCCTGATCTTCCCGCAGATCACGGTTCATTAATTTCAATCCGATATGTAAATCTGATAAGTGAAAAAATTTCATAGTCACGTTCCTCTCCGGCAGTATTTTCTGCCTGTTACGATTCACCCTATTCATGGCACTCTCTGTCTCCATCATAACATCTTAGCTGTCTGCCTGCATCTTTTTCTTTCGCTATTTCTCAACAAGGAACTTTTTTATGTCGTTTCTTTTGCCTTTTGCACAATTTACTTATTTTAAAACCGATATTTTTCAACTTTTTTTGTAGGACTGGTCAGTGCTTGTACCGCCGTCTTCATTCCAGATATCAACAGACTATCCGTTTCTTACCAGTGCTCCGAAACGCTCACCAAGTCCGTAGACATGTTCATTTACATCAATGCCAAGCTGCTGACGCATGTAAGCTTTGCCTTCCGGGTCCATATCGTATGCAAAACCAGTCCACTGGGTACGCATATAGGCAAGATCTCTTCCACTGCTTGCAGTCAGGACTTTACCGTCTCTTTCGTAAGACATGCTCCAGTTTTTCTTGTTGATGCGAAGGGAAAGATTTCCTGATCTTACAAGGATCTCATCTTCTGTTTCTTCTACATCCATCGCACGATTTTCGTCCATGTTCAGGTCAAATTTCGGGCTGTGATCTTCCACTCCCAGATAGTGGCTTGTCTGCACACGGATCACGCCTTCCGCCGGTGCTGTGACCCTGATCGTAAGGTTGATTCCACCAAGGGTATCGCCTCTGTGTGCAATATGATGTGTCGGTGCACAGATCACAACTTCATGGTCATTTTTGTTTACAAAATAAGCTTCCTGCGGCGCAAAACATTCAATTCCTTCCTTCTGCAGCCAGCATCCATTTCCGAATTTCATATGTCCATACTCCTTTATATATCATTCTTTTTCTCCATTATGCAAAGCTATGGGAAATAAAAATACTATCAGAATTCATAAAAAAATACGCTACTTTTTAGACATCTGGAGGCGATGCCTGCATAAGAAACTTTTCGACAAAATACTACCCCAAATTAGATTTCATATATATTGACGTATTCTCATGTTTTTTTTATAATCAAACTACACCTACATAAGATAAAAAATTGAATATGATTCGACTATAATTTATGTAGGAAGGTTTTCTATTGTTTCAAATTTCATATTCCAAAAAGGCAATCAAATTTTTAAAACGCCAGGATATTCCTTCGCAGAAAAGATTGATAGCAGCCATTTCCAGACTTCCGTTGGAGGGTGATATAAAGAAATTACAAGGTACCGACGGATATCGTCTTCGTGTAGGAAATTTCAGAGTTTTATTTAATGTTAATGGTATCATAATAGATATCATCGATATCGGAAACCGTGGTCAGATTTATAAAGGAGTGTGATACTATGTCCAGTATAAAAGAACGAATTTTCGGAGCTGTTACTGTTATGAGCGAAGAGGATGCGCAAAAAGTCTGGGATCTGATTCTCTCCACTTTTGCTCTTGATAATATCGAACAGGTTGTGCCTGATCCCGACGAACAGGCAATTATGAACGCCTATAAAAATGGCGATCCTGATTATCAGCCATCTGTTTCTCAGGAAGATTTGCTTAAAGAATTGAATTTAAAATAGCTTCTGCATCGAGAAACAAATCCCCCGCCCAATCCGATGCAAACAGCTTGTCAAAGTAGAATTGGTCAGTATTTGGAGATATATTTATCCATTGATATCTGCATAAGAAAAAAGTTCCTGGCAAAATGTCCAATGTCATTTAGATAAGGATGGCATTGGCAAAGTGCCGGGAACTTTTTTTCTGTCTTATTTTTTATTTGTGTTTCTTCAAAATCCTTGTCTGCAGCGGTGCCATGACTTCGCTTTCGGTTCCATAGAGCAGTTCATACTCTGCCGGAACTGGAACAGCCTGTGGCTTGCGCGCATAGTTCTGGATGAAGAGGTATTCGGTGTCTTCGCTTTCTCTTACGGTCACGGCAACGCCTTCCGGAATGAATTCGATCGGGGATTTCAGACCTGTTTCTGCAGCTACTCTGCCGTAGAAGTCCTGATAGAATCCAAGTTCCATATCCGCGCATACATAGTATACGTGGCCTTTGCCGAATGCCTTGTGTGTCAGCACCGGATATCCCTGATAGAAGTCTTCGCCGTAGCGCAACAGCACTTCCGCATCGGAAACTTCAACCAGTTCGCAGAGGTTCTTGCAGGAATATACATTGCTGATTCCGAGGTGGCTTCCAGCCTGTGGGATCGCATGGTTTTCTTCCCAGTCATAAAGAGCGTCGATCTCTGCACTGCGGATTCCTGTTACGTCCATCAGTCCGTATGGAGTTCCGTCAAGGAAGCATTTGTCTGTACCGTCTACCAGTCCGGACCAGTAGGAAAGTACCAGAGTTCCTCCATTTTCTACATAGGTGCGGAGTTTTTCTTCGTATCCGTCTTTGAACATATATGCCATCGGAGCTGCCAGAACTTTGTAGTCTGCAAGGTCATGTTCCATTGCAATAATGTCGACATTCAGTCCCTGTTCTCTCAGTGCACGGTAGTTCTTCTGCACATTTTCACGATAGTGCATATCTTCGTTTCTCGGTCCCTGTACATCCGCGATCGCCCAGTCGTTTTCACGGTCATAGAGAACGGCTACCTGAGATTTCATGTTGGTTCCAACAGTCTCCTGAATCTGTTCCAGAACCTCTCCAACCTCTGTTACTTCACGGAAAACACGGGTATCTTCTTTGCCGTAATGATCGATCACAGCACCGTGGAATTTCTCGGAAGCGCCCTGACTCTGACGAAGCTGGAAATACAGAACACTGTCAGAACCGTGAGCAACTGCCTGGAGAGAACCTGCCAGAAGCATTCCCGGTTTTTTGAGTTTGTTGATCGGTTTCCAGTTCGTTGCAGACGGGCAGGATTCCATAAGAAGGAACGGCGCTTTCTTGATGCTGCGCATCAGGTCGTGCTGCATTGCCGCGTCAACAGCTGTGACATATTCCTCTTTTTTGTGCCATCCCGGATAGTTGTCCCAGGATACAATATCAAGAACATCTTTGAATTTTTTGTAATCCAGACCGTCAAAATCATACATCAGATTGGCGGTCACAGGCAGTTCAGAACCTCCTTCACGAATCGCATCAACCTCATTTTTGATAAAGTCGATCGTCTGATCTGTGACAAAACGCTTCCAGTCAAGTTTCAGTGCATGAAGTTCATTTTCACCCTTCGTGGATGGGCTTTCGATCTGATCAAAGCTGTTGTAAATGTGGCTCCAGAATGTTGTGCACCAGCTCTTGTTGAGGTTTTCGATCGTGCCATATTTTTCTTTCAGCCATTCTCTGAACTTCGCCTGGCACAGCGGGCAATGGCATTCTCCACCGAACTCGTTGGAGATGTGCCACAGCATAACTGCCGGATGTTTGCCGAATCTTTCGGCTAATTTCTTATCGATCGCATGGACTTTTTCTCTGTATACCGGAGAGGTAAAGCAGTGATTATGTCTGCCTCCGAAAAATCTTCTTGTTCTGTCCGGGTCCATACGAAGGACTTCTTCGTATTTGTCTGCCATCCATTTTGGTCTTGCTCCTGACGGAGTTGCAAGGATGGTATAGATGCCTTCTTTGTAAAGATTATTGATAATCTCTTCCAGCCAGTCGAAGTTATATTTTCCTTCTTCCGGTTCAAGAACAGCCCAGGAAAAAATCCCTACCGATACAGTGTTGATATGTGCTTTTTTGAAATATTCGATGTCTTTCTGAAGGATATCCGGGCGGTCAAGCCACTGCTCCGGGTTATAATCTCCACCATGAAGGTAACGTCCGTATTTCATCTGTTTCGCCATGTTGTCTCCTCTTAAAGTCCTTTAAATACAAAGGAAAATTCCATCTTTTTATCGGTTTCCAGTAAATATTCTTCGTGTGTGCGTGCTCCCCAGCTGTCATCTCCACCGATTCCCATCTGGTCTTTTGCAACACGTACAACAGTGTAATGAACCTCCGGAAGTTCGTATGGATGCATTGCATTTTCCATCTCATGCGGAGTGTATGGAAGTGCTGAGAACATCATTGGACCATTGTTCTCATCCATCTCAAAGAGCATTCCTCTTCCCTTGCGGTCAGTTACTTTTGCCCAGCGCACTTCTTCTTTTGCACCACATTCCTGCGGAACCATATATCTTGCAATATTGTCTGCGACTTTGTTTGCATAGATGCCAAGTTTTGCTCCTTTTTTACGGTCAGAATAGGTCTCTGCCTCTCCAAGTCCGTACCATTCCACACGGTCATAATCTGCATTGAATTTGAAGATCACACCAAATTCCGGCATGTCACCAAGTTCTTTGACTGGGTCATAACTGAGGGTTGTCTTTACTCTTCCATCACCGGATACTTCATAGGAAAGTCTGCATTCGCTGAGTGGTGTGGTCGGCATGAGATACGTGTAAGTCACTTTTACAGTCTTCTCATTTCCCTCTACTTCCGGCTCATTTCCCGGGCCGTATGGTCCCTGACGGAAGTCTTTGTGGCTTAAGTACATGCTGGCGATCTTCCACTGTCCGTAGCGCATTCCCATGAGATTTCCACAGTCATTATCCGTTGGTGCACGCCAGAAGTTTGGCTTTGGAATTGCCTCGATCATTTCTTTTCCGGCATATTTATAAGATACCAGACCGCCGTTCAATACAGAGAAAAGTACTTCAAAATGCGCTCCTCTGACACCGATATTGTGTGTACTGCGGATCACTTTTACACCTTCCGGGCAGGTCTTTTTCGGTTCTTCAACCTGGTATACATACTGTCCAAAAGCTACCTCATGTCCCGCTTCTGCCCATGCTTTATCTTCTTTCAGATGGAAGGAAACAGTCACTGCATATTCGCCTGGTTTCTCTTCTTTTGCGAGCGGAAGTGCATAGGTTTCTTCGCTTAATGGAGCAACTGCCGTTGCAAGAGAAGCCTTGCGGATCACTTTACCATTCTTTGCAACAGTTACTTTGCAGTCAAAAATATCTGTGTTCACAAACAGGTTCTTGTTGATGACTTTTACGCTGTCTGCACTGACTTCTGCAGTGATGTTCTGGTAGTTAAATTTGACTTCCTGCATCTTCGGAGAAGCATCTCTGTTTCCACCGTATGCGATACCATTTCCACTAAAGTTGTAGTCTGTCGGACGTTCTCCGAAGTCGCCGCCGTATGCCTGGAATTCTTTGCCGTAGCGGTCTTTTTTGTAGATAGACTGGTCAATGTAGTCCCAGATAAATCCACCCTGATACTTCGGTTCTGTGTCGGTCAGATCTGTATATTTGTGCATTGCACCGCAGGAATTTCCCATTGCATGAGTGTATTCACAGCAGATGAACGGCTTAGAATCATCTTTTGCAAGGAACTCCTTGATTGCCTCTACAGATGGGTACATCTGGCTTTCCATGTCGCTGGTATCGTTGTATCTACGGTCATGGCAGAGACCTTCATAATGAACCAGACGGGTCGGGTCTGTGTTGCGGAAGAACTGTGACATTTCAAAAATATCCTTGCCTCCGAAGGACTCATTTCCGCAGGACCAGATCAGGATTGCCGTGTGGTTTTTGTCTCTCTGATACATGGAGTTTGCACGGTCAAGCATCATATCCAGCCATTCCGGCTTGTCATGCGGCACAACGTAGGTGTAATCCTTTGTAAATTCAGCAACATCCCAGGAACCGTGGGATTCCAGGTTTGTCTCATCGATCATATAGATTCCGTATTCATCGCAGAGCTGATAGATCAGGGATGCATCCGGATAATGACAGGTACGGATCGCATTGATATTGTTCTGCTTCATGGTCTTAAGGTCTTTGCGGAGTTCTTCTTCGGATACGTGTCTTCCGCTTACAGAACTGAATTCATGACGGTTAACACCCTTGAATACGATACGTTTTCCATTCAGTGTCATAATGCCGTCTTTCATCTCGAAACGACGGAATCCAACTCTCTGTGGGATCACTTCCTGAAGCTCTCCTGCCTCATTATAAACTTCCAGTGTCAGGTCATAAAGCTGTGGATCTTCTGCGCTCCAGAGTACCGGATCTGCTACTTTCCAGGAATAAATTTCTTCTCCGTCGAGTGTTTTTTTGTCCTCGATCACGGTCTCTCCATCTTTGGAAAGAGTAATCTTAACTGTGCCTTTGCCCCAGGTATTTGTTCTGATCTCAAGTGCTGCTGCACCTAATGTTTCATCCGGGATCGCACGGATCTGAAGGTCATAAACATGAACTTCCGGTACAGTATAAAGGTAAACATCTCTGTAAATTCCGGAGAAACGGAAGAAGTCCTGGTCCTCGCACCAGCTGCTTGCTGTCCATTTGAATACCTGTGCTGCGAGTTTGTTTTCGCCTTCTTTTACATATTCGGTCAGTTCAAATTCTGACGGTGTAAAAGAGTCTTCACTGTATCCAACAAAGTGTCCGTTGAGCCATAATGCAATGCCGCTCTCTGCTCCCTGGAAGGAGATAAAGAGACGTTTCCCCTGCATTTCTTCCGGCACTTCAAAGTATTTCACGTAGCTTGCAACCGGATTGAAATGCTCCGGAATCTCACCCGGATGGATGTCCTCATGGCCTTCCCACGGATACTGTACGTTAGCATACTGAGGTGCATCATATCCTTCCATCTGGATATGGGCCGGTACACGGATATCATCCCAGTCTCTGCAGCAATATTCTTCTTTTTCGAATCCCGGAATCGCACTTCCATAGTTACGGGCATAGTGGAATTTCCAGATTCCGTTGAGGTCATAACGGAAGGAAGTTTCTTTTTCCTGCGCTTCCTCTCCATCTCTGTAATATGTATGGTCAGAATGTGCGTCCATTCTTCCATCTTTGAAATACTGTGGATCCTTTACTAAAGAATAATCAAAAACTTTCATTCTTATCCTCCTGTTATTGGATTTTGCAAAAAAGGATGCCGCATAATCTGTACGGGACATATTATGCAATATACCCACTGGACCACGCAGCATCCTTTTTTAGTTCATTGTTGTAATCTCTCCCGAATTACTCCATTGCTTCGCAATTTCCGTAATTCTGTAAACATTCGAAATCCGCTGATTTACTTAACCGCTCCGGTAATACCTTCTGCGAACTGTTTCTGCAGTACGAAGAATACAACCATTGTCGGGATGGAACAGAATAATACGCCGCACATCAGCATACCATAGTCTGTTACATAACCTGTGATCAGGTTGGCGATCAACATTGGCATTGTCATCGCCTTGTTATCAGTCATGATTACCTTCGGCCACAGGTAAGAGTTCCATGCATTCATGAAGGTAATAACTGCTGCAGCTGCATATGTAGATTTCATAGTAGGAATGAACATCTGTAAGAAGATTCTTACTTCGCTCAGTCCATCGATACGAGCTGCCTCGATAATATCTACAGGGAAGGATCTTGCGTTCTGACGGAACATCATGATCATAAACGGTGTAGAAATGATCGGAAGGATAAAACCAACTGCTGTATTCAGAAGTCCTGCTTTGGAGAACATCTTGAATAACGGAACCATGGTAGCAACCTGAGGAACCATCATTGCCAGAAGCAGAACGGAGAACAGTCTGTCTTTTGCCTTATCATGATAAACTTCAAAACCATATCCTGCGATAGAGCAGATCAGAAGACAGATCACTGTGGTAAGGATTGCATAGAAAAATGAGTTTC
>OGPP01001803.1_pt1 | contig 14784 bp, 13 predicted proteins | sample 1553021 | NCBI WGS metagenome assembly OGPP01 (sample SAMEA2580217, study PRJEB22360) | human gut metagenome | biome: human gut; feature: human-associated habitat; material: faeces | place: Denmark | collected 2008/2010
CCTTCTCATCGCCCGGCGGGGTCCGGCGGCGGCGATCCCGCCGGTGGCGGCGCAGCAGATGGACGCACTGGAGCTGCGCCCAAAGCGAGCGCAGCTTTGCGCGGAAGCCGGTGTGCCGCGGCGCACCGGCTGGCTCGTCCTGCCGCGTTTCAGTTGTTTTATCTTCCAGCAAAAAGGATGCTCCTTCCTGTATCTTCAGGAGATTCTGATTTGTCTCTTTTCTCTGTTATCGACATGCTGCCGCATAAGGACAGCTTTTTTGACAAGAATAACTCTATTTATTATACACCCTGCCAGCGCCGAAACAAGCATTGACACAAAATTTGGGCTTAGCTTTCACTTACTTTTCACGAAATACACAAATTCAGACAAGAAGCTTTGCCATATCCTCCGGCAGCGGGCTTTCCACCGTCACCGGTCTCAGGGTCGTCTCGTCCACCGGCACTTCGATGCGGATGCCGTCCGGCATCCGCTCGCAGCGCGGCACCCAGAACGTCTGTTTTGCGCAGTGGAGCGCCTGCCGCCCGATACGCGCCCGGCTCCCGCCGTAGAGGTCATCGCCGGCCAGCGGGTGGCCGATGGATGCAAAATGCACCCGTATCTGGTGGGTCCGGCCCGTCACCGGGACGCAGGCCGCGAGGCTCAGGCCGTTTTCGGCTTTCAATATGGTATATTCCGTCCGGCTGGGTTTGCCATCGGGGGTGACGCACCGCCCGATGATGCTCTCCCCCTGCCGCCCGATGGGGGCGTCGATGACGCCCGGCCCGAGGGGAAGTTCTCCTTCTGCAACGGCGTAGTAGAGCTTCTCCACCCGCTGAGCCAGCAGCGGGGCGGCGTAGCCATTCTGGGCCGCCAGCACGAGGCCGCTGGTGTCCTTGTCGATGCGGTTCACCGGGCGGAAAACGGGGCTTCTGCCCTGACGCAGCGCCCAGGCCGCATAGCCGTTCGCCAGCGTATCCAGCGGGTAATTCAGGGTAGGATGCACTGCGAGATGGGGCGGCTTTTCCACCACGAGGGCAAAAGCGTCCTCGTAGACCACATCCACCGGGATGTCGTCCTGCGGCGCAACGCCCTCCCCCTCCGGCGGCAGTTCAAAGGAGATGACCTGCCCAGCCTCCACCCGGCGGTTGGCCAGGACGGGGGCGCCGTCGGCAAAAAAGCCGCTGCCCCGGAATTTCACGGCCCGGGACAGGTCGGTGGAGACGCTGCACCTGCGCAGAAAACCGCGCAGCAGCATCCCGTCCGCCTCGGGCGGGACTTTGAAATAAAGCTTCATCTTCCCACCTCCAGCGCGGGCAATATATAGGATAAGTATAGCAAAATTCTCTTTCTCTTGCAAATCTTGTTTTTTTATGGTATCATGAGGAGCGGAAAACGAGTGGAACATACGGCGGCGGGGCGGCTTTGACCGCTCTGAGGAAAGTCCGGGCCTCACAGAGCACGGTAACTGCTAACGGCAGCCGAGGGTGACCTCAGGGAAAGTGCAACAGAAAGGAAACCGCCGCAGCAATGCGGTAAGGATGAAAGGGCGAGGTAAGAGCTCACCAGCGCATGGGTGACTATGCGGCTTTGTAAACCCTACCGGAAGCAACGCCTATATGGGACGTACAGCGCTGCTCGCGTGTCCCGAAGGCGGCACGAACCTGTCAGCAATGGCAGGTCTAGACAGATCGTCGTTTAATACAGAACCCGGCTTACGGTCTATCTCGTTTTCCATCTTTTGTTTTCAGCGCTGTCTGCGGTGTGCAGGCAGCGTTTTTTCGTTTCTTTAACCACACTGTCACTTTTCGTTTGGGCCGGTTTGTGGTATACTGAACAAAACCCCACAGAGCATGTCTCCGCCGGGGCCTTAATTCAACAGACAGGATGTGAAATCCTCCGATGAAAGATGGTTTTTTGAAAGCAGCCGCCCTCTCGCCCTCGCTGCGGGTGGCCGACTGCAATTATAACGCTTCCCAAATCGTCTCTCAGTTACAGGACGCTGCGGCCCGCGGCGTCAGGCTGGCGGTGTTCCCCGAGTTCTGCCTCACCGGCTACACCTGCGGCGATCTGTTCTTGCAGCGCACGCTGCAGCAGGGCGCGCTGGACGCCTTGCAGACCGTGCTGGACGCCAGCCGGGAGCTGGACGTCGCGGCCCTCGTGGGCCTGCCGCTGCTGGTGCGGGGCAAGCTGTACAACTGCGCCGCCGTCCTCTGCGGCGGGCGTCTGCTGGGCCTTGTCCCCAAGACCTACCTGCCCAACTACGGCGAGTTTTACGAAAAGCGCCAGTTCACCCCGGGCAGCACCGAGGTGGAAAATGTGACGGTCTGCGGGCAGGAGGTGCCTTTCGGTACATCCCTGCTCTTCCGCTGCCGCCAGATGCCCAGCTTCGTTCTGGGCGTGGAGATCTGCGAAGACCTGTGGAGCGCTCTGCCCCCCTCCACCTTCCATGCGCTGGCTGGTGCCACCGTCATTGCGAACCTTTCGGCCAGCGATGAGACGGTCGGCAAGGCCGAGTACCGCCGGGCGCTGGTGTCGAACCAGTCCGCCCGCCTGCTCTGCGGCTACCTGTACGCTTCTGCCGGCCACGGCGAGAGCACCCAGGACATGGTCTTCGCCGGCCACGACCTCATCGCCGAGAACGGAACCATCCTCGCCGAGACGTCTCCCTTCGAGGGCGGCTGGGCTGAGACGGAGCTGGACTGCCAGCGGATGGAGTCGGAGCGGGCGCGCAACACCAGCTTCGAGCCCAGCGCTGAGGGGTATCTGACCGTCGATTTCGACCTTGCCCTCACCGAGACCAAGCTCTCCCGCTGGGTAGACCCCACGCCCTTCATCCCCCACGACGAGCGCCGCCGGGCCGAGCGCTGTGAGCTGATCTTGAAAATGCAGGCCGACGGCCTCGCCAAGCGGCTCGAGCACGCCCACGCCAAGACGGCGGTCATCGGCATCTCGGGCGGTCTGGACAGCTGCCTCGCCCTGCTGGTGGCCGTCCGCGCCATGAAACAGCTGGGCCGCCCCACCAGCGATGTGCTGGCCGTGACCATGCCCTGCTTCGGCACCACCCACCGCACCCGCAGCAATGCAGAGATCTTATGCGACGAGCTGGCCGTCAGCTTTACCGAGATCGACATCGCCAACACCGTCCACAGCCACTTCAAGGACATCGGCCAGGACGAGAGCGTGCTGGACGTCACCTTCGAGAACGGACAGGCTCGTGTGCGCACCCTCGAGCTGATGGACACTGCCAACCGCACCGGCGGCCTCGTCGTCGGCACCGGCGACCTCTCCGAGCTGGCGCTGGGCTGGGCCACCTACAACGGCGACCACATGAGCATGTACGGCGTCAACGCCGGTGTCCCCAAGACGCTGGTGCGCCACCTCGTCCAGTATGAGGCCGACATTGCCGCCTCCGCCGAGCTGCGCCGGGTGCTGCTGGACATCCTCGACACCCCCGTCTCCCCGGAGCTGCTGCCTGCCAAGGACGGCGAGATCTCTCAGAAGACGGAAGACCTCGTGGGTCCCTATGAGCTGCACGACTTCTACCTTTATTATGTTCTCCGCTTCGGCTTCGGCCCGTCGAAGATATTCCGGCTGGCGAAAGCGGCCTTCGCAGGCCGGGCCGAGTACCCGGACGAAGTGCTCTACAAGTGGCTGCGCAACTTCTACTGGCGGTTCTTCGCCCAGCAGTTCAAGCGCAGCTGCCTGCCCGACGGCCCCAAGGTGGGCAGCGTCACCCTCTCGCCCCGGGGCGACTGGCGGATGCCCAGCGACGCAGCCGCCGCGCTCTGGCTGGCCGAGCTGGAGCAGATCCCGCTCAAAGGATAATTTTTTATGAAACAACACAAAAAACTGCTGATGGATCTGGTCTTTGCTGCCGTCATTCTGGCCGCAGCCGCCGTGCTGCTGCTGGTGCGGAAAGCAAACCAGACCGGTGCGCCTCTCTGCGCAGAGCTCATCTACGGTGACAGCAACACCAAGCTCACCTTTCCCCTCGAAAAAGACGCCGATTACGATGTGGACACCGGCTACCTCACCGTCCACATCAGGATCCAGGACGGCGCGGCCCGCTTTGTGGATTCGCCCTGCCCTGACCACATCTGCGAGTCCTTCGGCTGGCTCAGCGAGGAAGACCAGACGGCCACCTGCCTGCCCGCCCGGGCTGTGCTGAGCATCATCCCCACCACATGACGGCATACACATCCAAAGGAGTGAACGCCTATGTTTGACGAAAACGAGCATATCCATCCCCAGAATAACGACGAAGGCCCCCGGCACATCCACCGGGGCATCAAGCGCAGCGAACCTGACGAGGTGGAGGTAGACAGCGCCGATTTCTTCTCGCCGGAGCCTCCCCGCCCCAAAGCGCCGCCGAAACCGACACCGACGCCTCCGTCTGAGCCGCCGAAGCCTCCGGTGCCGCCCCGCAGACAGTGGGAGCCGCTGCACCCCAGCGAGCCCGCCCCCGCTGACAACAAACTTCCGAAAGGAGGAATGGTCTTGCTGGTACTGCAGGCCATCCTGAGCCTTGCCGCGCTGGTGCAGCTCTGGCGCACCCAGATGCTGCCGGTGCTCTACCTCGTTATCATCACCGCGCTTCTGGTGCTGCTCTGGCTGCTGGTGCGCAAGTGCCTCGCCTCCCGCAGCGGTGCCGTCGTGGCCCGGGTGCTGTCCGTCCTGCTCTGCGCCGCGCTGGCCGTGGGCTGTGTCTGGGCGCAGCAGGGTCTGACCGCACTGGACAGCATGACTTCCGGCCTGCTCACCGGCGCAGAGGCGAATAAGATCACGAAAGAGCCCTTCGTCGTCTACCTCAGCGGCGTGGACAACCGCGGTGACCTGACCGAAAAGGCCCGCAGCGACGTGAACATCCTCGCCGTGGTCAACCCCACCACCAAGCAGGCGGCCCTCATCAACACCCCGCGCGACTACTATGTTGACCTCGCAGGCACCGACAGCAAGGACAAGCTGACCCACGCCGGCCTCTACGGCGTCGAGACCAGCATGGCCACACTGGGCAACCTCTACGGCGTGGATGTGGAGCACTACCTCCGCATCAATTTTGCGGGCTTCATCAACATCATCGACGCCATCGGCGGCGTGGACGTCTACTCCGACCAGGCCTTCACCTCGGTGGGCAGCCCCGGCTACTACGACCCCACCACCTTCGCCGAGGGCTGGAACCATCTGGACGGCAAGTCCGCTCTGGCCTTTGCCCGTGAGCGCCACGCCTTCAAGACCGGCGACATCCAGCGTGGCATCAACCAGATGAAAGTCATCGACGCGGTGGCCAACAAGCTCAAATCCCCGGCCCTGCTCATGGGCTTCTCCAAGCTGATGGACGCCGCCGCCGACTGCTTCGTCACCAGCCTCTCGCAGGAACAGATCTCTGCGCTGGTCCGGATGCAGCTGGGCGACCTTGCCAACTGGGACATCCAGAGCTACACCGTCACCGGCTCGGGCGCGAAGAGCACCAAGTGCTACTCCGCCAAGGGCCAGAGCCTCTACGTCATGAAGCCGGATGAGAGCTCGGTCAACGAGGCCAAGGCCCTCATCGCCGCAGTTCTGGGCGGCGAGGACAAGCTCACCAGCACCAGCCAGACCCCCGAGAAGACCGAGGTCTTCACGCCGACCGCCGACCCCAACGCCGGTGCATCCATCCCGGAGGAATCTCCCGACAGCGTGATCGCAGAAGAGCCCGCCGAGAGCGAAGTCCCGGCGGAAGAGGCCCCCGCTGACAGCCAGCCCGCCGAGGGTGACGCCTCCGGTGAGCCCAGCGCTTCCACCGAGGTCCCCGCCGACAGCAGCGAAGAAGCCCCGGCAGGCTCCACTGAGTCTCCGTCCTTCAGTATGCCGACCCAGGAGCAGGTGGAGCAGGCGGCTTCCTCCCTGCATCAGGCCGCTTCCACCGTGCTGGACGCCCTGTTCGGCTCCGGCAGCGGCGATGCTTCCAGCGCTGAAAATGATGCAGCGTAAATAGAATTGCAAAAGAAAAAGGACTGCTCACGCAGTCCTTTTTCTTTTGCCTGTTTAAGCTAAAATGTCGCCCAGCACGCTCTGGCCGTCCAGCGTGGAGGCATCCACGCCCAGATAGTCGCAGATGGTCTGTGCGATGGTGCCGAAGCAGAGTCTGGTGCCGAGGTCAACGCCCGGCTTGACGCCCTTGCCGCAGATGAGGTACGGCACATACTCGCGGGTATGGTCGGTGGTCTTGGTGTAGGAGGGGTCGCAGCCGTGGTCGGCCGTGACCATCAGGATGTCGCCCTCCCGCATCCCGGGGATGAAGTCGGCAAGGAACTTGTCGAACTCGGTGGCGGCGGCGGCGTAGCCTGCCACGTCGCGGCGGTGGCCGTAGAGCATATCGAAATCGACGAGGTTCACGAAGGCCAGACCCTCGAAGTCGCGGGTCTGCAAAGCCTTGGTGAAGGCGATGCCGTTGGTGTTGCCGGTGGTCTTGATCTTCTCCGTCACGCCCTCTCCGTCGAAGATGTCGAAAATTTTGCCCACGGCGATGACGTCCCTTCCGGCGTCCTTGAGCAGGTCCAGCATGGTCTTGCGGGGCGGCTTGAGGCTCAGGTCGTGGCGGTTGGTGGTGCGGTAGAAGGTGTCGGCGGTGCGGCCGAGGAAGGGGCGGGCGATGACGCGGCCCACGCCGTACTCGCCCTTCAGCATCTCGCGGGCGATCTCGCAATAGCGGTACAACTCATGCACCGGCACAAGCTCCTCGTTGGCGGCCACCTGGAACACGCTGTCGGCGCTGGTGTAGACGATGAGGGCGTTCTCCTGCATGGCCTGCTCGCCGTAGTCCTTCAGCACCTGTGTACCGGAGTAAGGCTTGTTGCAGAGGACCTTGTGGCCGGTCTTCTCCTCGAACTCATGGATGAGGCTGTCCGGGAAGCCGTCCGGGAAGGTGGGCAGGGGTCTCGGGCTGACGACACCGGCGATCTCCCAGTGGCCGATGGTGGTATCCTTGCCCATGCTCTGCTCCTGCAGGCGGGCGAAGGAGCCGATGGGGGCGGCATCCTTCTCGCCGGCGGTCACGCCGTCGATGTTGAACAGGCCGAGCTTTTTCAGGTTGGGGCAGTTGAAGTTGGGGTGGCTGGCGATGGCGCCGAGGGTGTTGGTCCCCTCATCGCCAAAGGCGGCGGCGTCCGGCTCTGCGCCGATGCCGAAGCTGTCCAGGACGATCAGAAAAACGCGCTTTTCCATTACGCTTTCACTCCGTTTCTATTATTTTGCGCTCCCCTCTGTCCCTTCGGGGCAGAAGTGAGACTTTTGCTTAGTCCTATTATAGGCGATGGACGCACTTTTCGCAAGCTTTTTATCGCTTCGGCATCTATCACGAAAATTTAAGGTTTTCTTTGCCGAATTTTTTCTTGCTCTCTTGTACACAAGCGGTTATAATATAGGATGGTATGGTTTTCAAACACACCTGACCGGGTCGATGTCCGGCCAGCGGCCGCAGGGCATATCTGGCACCTGCGCGCCCATCATAGAGGAAAAAAAGAGACTGTTAGAGGTATATTTATGAGAAAAACGAAGATCATCTGCACCCTTGGCCCTTCTACCGATAAGGAGGGCGTCCTGCGCGAGCTGGTCGCCAGCGGCATGAACGTGGCCCGCTTCAACTTTTCCCACGGCTCCTACGAGGAGCACAAGGGCCGTCTGGACATGCTGAAGGCTGTCCGCGCTGAGCTGAACAAGCCCGTTGCTGCCCTGCTGGACACCAAAGGCCCCGAGATCCGCCTGAAGGAGTTCAAGAACGGCGTTGAGATGCTGGAAGCCGGCCAGACCTTCACCCTGACCACCCGCGAGGTGGAGGGCACCAAGGAGATCTGCTCCATCACCTACAAGGACCTGCCTCAGGACGTCCACGAGGGCGGCACCATCATGCTGGACGACGGCCTCATCAAGCTGGCCATCAAGAGCGTCACGGACACCGACATCGTCTGCGAAGTGCTCAACAGCGGCAAGATCAAGACCAAGAAGGGCGTCAATGTCCCCGGCGTCCACCTGTCCATGCCCTACCTGAGCCAGCGCGACCGGGATGACATCATCTTCGGTGTCCAGCAGGGCTTCGACTTCATCGCTGCTTCCTTCGTGCGCACCGCACAGGACGTCTACGACATCCGCAACCTGCTGAACGAGTACGACTCCAACATCCGCATCATCGCCAAGATCGAGAACCGCGAGGGCGTCAATAACATCGACAGCATCCTGTCCGCTGCCGACGCCGTCATGGTCGCCCGCGGCGACCTGGGCGTCGAGATCGACTTCACCGAGCTGCCCGGCATCCAGAAGAGCGTCATCGACCGCTCCTTCTCCTTCGGCAAGCCCATCGTCACTGCCACCCAGATGCTGGACAGCATGATGGTCAACCCCCGCCCCACCCGCGCCGAGATCTCCGACGTGGCAAACGCCATCTACGACGGCACTTCCGCTATCATGCTCTCCGGCGAGACCGCTGCGGGCGCATACCCTGTTGAGGCCCTCAAGACCATGTCCGCCATTGCAGAGCGCACCGAGAACGAGGTCCACTACCGCGACAACCGCCTGACCGATACCACCGGCCAGATCAGCGTCAGCGACGCTACCGCACACGCTGCCTGCCTGACCGCAAAGGACGTCAACGCTTCTGCCATCGTCACCGTGTCCGAGTCCGGCAACACTGCCCGCCTGCTGAGCAAGTACCGCCCCTCTCAGCCCATCATCGCCTGCGTCATGGACGAGCAGGTCCAGCGCCAGCTGTCCGTCTCCTGGGGCATCACCCCGCTCATGATGGACCTCGCCACCAGCACCGATGAGCTCATCGAGAAGTCCACCGCTCTGGCAAAGGAGCACGGCTATCTGCACGACGGTGAGCTGGCTGTCGTGACCGCCGGCGTCCCCGTGGGCGTCTCCGGCACCACCAACATGATCAAGATCCACATGATCGGCAACTGTCTGGCTACCGGCGTTGGCGTCGGCCCCGAGGGCGCTGCTCTGGCCAACGCCACCGGCAAGGCCTGCGTCTGCCGCACCATCGAGGAGATCCGTGCAAAGTTCAAGCCCGGCATGGTCCTGGTCGTCCCCTCCACCTCCAACGAGATGCTGAGCTACGTCCGTGACGCTGCCGCTCTGGTGGTCGAGGAAGCCGGCCTGAACAGCCACGCCGCCATCGCCGGCAAGGCCCTGCTCAAGCCCACCATCGTGGGCGCCGTCGGCGCTACCGCCCACATCCGCGACGGTCTGATGGTCGCTGTGGACTGCGCACACGGCAGCGTCCAGCGCCTGCAGGCCTGATCTCGGGAGGCACAGCATGGAGCGCATTGCAAGTTTCTGTGTAGACCACACCAGGCTCGACCGCGGCATCTACCTGAGCCGTCAGGACGGCGACGTTCTGACCTGGGACATCCGGATGAAGAAGCCGAACCACGGCGATTATCTCTCCACCGGCGCAGCCCACACGCTGGAGCACCTCTTCGCCACCTACGCCCGCAACAGCCAGTATAAGGACGGCGTCATCTACGTCGGCCCCATGGGCTGCCGCACCGGCTTTTATCTGCTGACCCGGGGCCTGACCCCCGCCGAGGCGCTGAGCCTGACGGTGGAGTCCTTCCGCTTCATGGCTGTGTTCGAGGGCGATGTCCCCGGCGCAAGCGAGGTGGAGTGCGGCAACTACCGCGACATGGACCTGCCCGCCGCAAAGGCTGAGGCTGCCGCCATGCTGCCCGTGCTCGAGGCACTGACCGCTGACAAGCTGCACTACTAAGCTATAACACAAAGAGGCTGTTGCACTGCAACAGCCTCTTTTCATTTATACTTCCCCGATGACCGGGAGCAGGTCTTCGAGCTTATTGAAATAATTGACGATGGTGACCACATTGTTGACGATGGAGCTGCCTGCCGAGAAGATACGGGCCACATAGTTCAGCACCCGGCCAATGTCCTGAAACGTCTGCCATGCTGTGGTCTCGCCGCCGCAGAGCAGCACCATTTCGTCGTCCCCGATGGATGTATACTGGGCGGGCATCTGCATCTGATAATTCCTCATAGTATCCTTTCCTTTCCGCTGGTGAGAAGTTTTTTGTTCCTCGTTCAGAGTCAGCGCCCTCGGGGCCTGTCCTCTGTTCCATCCTACCAGATACGAAAGGCAAAGGATGTCAGAGTGTGGGAAGACAGCAAAAAACACAAGGACCCGGGGTGTTTCCACTCCGGGCCCTTGTGCCATTTTTATTTCGAGGAATAGATAATATCGTTTTATCGCTGGACTTGTGTCAGCTCAGGTGCGATCAAGCCTTGACCTGAGCCTTGCAGGTGACAACGACCATGACGTAATCGGTGTCGCCAACCTTGAAGTCCTTCATGCTCAGCTCGAACTTATTGCCAGCCTCAATGTCAGTATTGGTCTTATCGCCGACCTTGACATCGCTGCTGTTGATAGCCTTAGTGGTGTCGATTTTACCGTTCGTGCCAATCAGCGCCTTGGCGATGTTCTGAGCCTTAACAGTCTTATTCACATCCTTGGTCGCAAAGTGGGCAATCCAAATATAGGAGTCGCCGAGTTTGTTATTCTTGGTCAGCTCAGTCTTGACGGCAGCATTCAGAGCTACGTCAGCCTTCAGAGCGCCGTTCTCGTCCTTAGCAACCTTGGCTGCCTTGTTTGCCAGATCGTCATCGACTGCCTTGACGGTAGCCTTGTCGTTAGCGGCCTTCAGCATACCCTCCAGCTCGTCAGCGACCCGACGAGAAGAGATGCTTGCGCAGCCGGTCAGCATGGACACTGCCATGACACCAGCGAGGACGACGGCCAGAAGTTTCTTTGCCATTTTCATGATTTTTGCCTCCATAAATAAAGATAAATTATACAGGCAGGCTAGCATTTTTCGACTGTCGGCCTGTGGGCCAATTATCCCCCCCCCCCTACGAGTCTGTCAATAGATTTTTCTCACTTTCGTCACATTTACAAAATATAGTCTCACCAACCGTGCATTTTCCACAAAATAACAGGATTCGAGGGGCTGAAAGCAAAAAATGCAGCCCCGGGGCCGCTTTTGGGGCGGCAGCCGGGGCTGCAGGTGCAGTATTTTTTTCAGTCTCCCGCCGGGGGGCAGGGGGCTTTACTGGTACAGGGGGAAAGCTCTGGTCAGGGCCAGCACGCGGGCGGAGATGTCGTCCTTCTTCTCGTCGTAGTGCCAGATGCAGTCGGCGATGCAGTCCGCAATGACCTTCATCTCGGCTTCGCCCATGCCACGGGTGGTGACAGCCGGAGTACCCAGACGGACGCCGGAAGTCACGAAGGGGCTGCGGGTCTCGCCGGGGACGGTGTTCTTGTTGGCGGTGATGTGGACGCTGTCGAGGCGGGCTTCCAGCTCCTTGCCGGTGCATTCCTCGTCCCGCAGGTCGAGGAGCATCAGGTGGTTGTCGGTGCCGCCGGACACCAGCTTGACGCCGCGGGCCTGCAGTTCAGCGGCCATGGCCTGTGCGTTCTCCACGATCTTGCGGGCGTAGTCCTTGAACTCGGGCTTGAGTGCCTCGCCAAAGCAGACGGCCTTGGCCGCGATGACGTGCTCCAGCGGGCCGCCCTGGGTGCCGGGGAAGACGGCGGAGTTGATGCGCTTGGCCAGCACGGCATTATTGGTCAGGATGAGGCCGCCGCGGGGGCCGCGCAGGGTCTTGTGGGTGGTGGTGGTCACGACGTCGGCGTAAGGCACCGGGCTCTGGTGCATCCCGCCGGCCACGAGGCCCGCGATGTGGGCCATATCCACCATCAGGAAGGCCCCGTAGCCGTGGGCGATCTCAGCCAGCTTTTCGAAGTCGATGGCACGGGGGTAGGCCGAAGCGCCTGCCACGATCATCCTGGGACGGACCTTTTTGACCTGCTTTTCCAGCTCGGCGTAGTCGATGCGGCCATCTTCGCCGACGCCGTAGGAGACGAAGTGGTAGTTCTTGCCGGACATATTCACCGGAGAGCCGTGGGTCAGATGACCGCCCTGAGACAGGTCCATGCCCATGACGGTATCGCCCAGATCGAGCAGGGCGAAGTAGACGGCCAGATTGGCCTGTGCGCCGGAGTGGGGCTGGACGTTGGCGTACTTTGCGCCGAACAGCTTGCAGGCGCGCTGGATGGCGATGTTCTCCACCTCATCCACATAGGCACAGCCGCCGTAGTAGCGCTTGCCGGGCAGGCCCTCGGCGTACTTGTTGGTGAGGATGCTGCCCATAGCGGCCATGACGGCGGGCGAGACGATGTTCTCGCTGGCGATGAGCTCGATATTTTCCCGCTGGCGGGTCAGCTCACGGTCCATGGCCGCAGCCAGCTCCGGGTCGGCCTTTTCCACGAGGCCGATGGTATCCATCATATCGTTGTACATACGATTTACCCCTCTCTCTGATGCAAAAAATCAGTTCGCGCGGGCGTCCGCTCATTCCGGCCCCGCCTGTTTCCATGATACCAGACATCGCGGATTTCTTCAACAGTATTTCGCACAAACCGATACGGTTTGATTCGTTTCTTTTCGGTTGGATGAAGATATTTCACCCATCCTGCCAAAGCCTTGCTTTTTCTGCGCCCAGCGCTTATTATTATAACAAAAATCCGTCCCGGTTTTTGTGCAGATTTGCCCACCGGGTGCAGAAAGGAGCCCATTGCCATGACCATCACGGAGCAAAAAGCCGCACAGCGCAAAGCGGGCATTGCGGCCCGCCGGGCGTTGTCGGACACCGAGCGCACCCATTCCAACGCCGCTCTCTGCGCCCGCATCATGGCTCTGGACTGCTTCAAAAAGGCAGAAAACATCCTGCTCTACGCGGCCTTCGGCGGTGAAGCCGACCTCTCGGCGCTGGCTGTGGAAGCGGCCCGGCAGGGCAAAACGCTGGCCTACCCCGTCTGCGGCGAGGGCTTTTCGCTGACAACCGCTGTGCCGGGGCCGGACGGCTGGGAAGTGGGTGCCTACGGCATCCGCACGCCCATTTTGAGCCGGTCGGAGATTTTACGGCCAGACCAGCTCGACCTCGTGCTGGTCCCCTGCACGGCTTTTGATGCAGTCTGCCACCGGGTGGGGATGGGGAAAGGCTATTATGACCGCTATCTCCCCCGCTGCACCCGGGCTGTGAAACTGGGCGTGGCCTTTGAGGCCCAGCGGGTGGACGCGGCGGCAGTGGACGCCCATGACGAAAAACTGGACGGATTCGTGACAGAGGGAGGACTTTACTTTGGATTTAACACAACTGAGCTGTGAGGACTTTCTGAGCCGGCTTGCCAGCAAAGCCCCCGCCCCGGGCGGCGGCGGCGCAGCGGCCCTCGTGGGCGCGGCAGGCGTCGCGCTGGGCAATATGGTGGGGAATCTCACCACCGGCAAAAAGAAATATGCCGCTGTGGAAGAAGAGATCCTGGTGCTGAATGCCCGTGCTGAAGCCCTGCGCAAACGGCTGGAAGCCCTCGTGCAGGCGGACGCCGACGCATTCACGCCTCTGGCGGCGGCCTACGGCCTGCCTAGGGAGACGCCCGAACAGCAGGCCCGCAAGGCCGCTGTGCTGGCCGAGGCGCTGGACGGGGCCTGCGCCGTGCCGCTGGACATCATGGACGCCTGCTGTGAGGGCATCCGCCTTGCGGCCGATTACGCCGAAAAGGGCAGCGTGCTGGCTGTCTCAGACGCAGGCTGTGCGGCGCTGTTCTGCAAGGCCGCACTTCAGGCGTCGGCTCTGAATGTTGCCATCAACACAAAGCTCATGACGGACCGCGCCCATGCCGCCGCGCTGGACGAAAAAGCGGCCCGGATGCTGGCAGAATATCTGCCGCTGGCCGACGAAGTCTACCAGTCCGTGGCAAGCCGCCTGCGGGCCTGATGCAGAGAAAGGGAACGTATATGTCTACCATTTTGAAGGGTGCGCCCGTCGTGGCCGCCATGAACGAAGCAAATGCCGCCCGCTGCGCCGCACTGCGGGAAAAGGGCGTTGTCCCCACGCTGGCCGTCGTCCGGGTGGGTGCGCGCGAAGATGACCTCTCCTACGAGAAAGGCGTCATGGCCCGCTGTGCGAAAGTGGGCGTCGAGGTGAAGCAGTTCCTTCTGCCCGCCGACGCTTCGCAGGAAGAGTTGCTGCGCGTCATTGCCGGCATCAACGCAGACGCCGCCATCCACGGCTGTCTGCTCTTCCGCCCCCTGCCCAAACAGTTTGATGACAGGACCATCCGCGCCGCACTCTCGCCCGAAAAGGACATTGACGGCATCACCGACGGCTCGCTGGCCGGTGTCTTCACCAACACTGCCGTCGGCTACCCGCCCTGCACGGCGCAGGCCTGTCTTGAAATTTTGAAATTCTACAACATTCCCCTCTCCGGCAGGCGGGCCGTCGTCGTGGGCCGCAGCCTCGTGGTGGGCAAGCCCGCAGCCATGATGCTGGACCGGGAAAACGCCACCGTCACCCTCTGCAACTCCCGCACCCGGAACCTGCCCGATGTCTGCCGCGAGGCCGATGTTGTGGTGGTAGCCATGGGCAAGATGGGCTTCATCGGCGCAGAGCATCTGCGGGCCGGTCAGGTCGTCGTGGATGTGGGCATCCATGTCAACGAGGAAGGCAGGCTCTGCGGTGACGTCCGCTTTGGCGAGGCAGAGCCGGTGGTGGAGGCCATCACCCCCGTCCCCGGCGGCGTCGGCACCGTGACGACTTCCGTGCTCGTGAGCCATGTGGTGGAGGCGGCAGAGAAAGCTGCATCATAATAACCTCTCCGTCACGCCTGCGGCGTGCCACTGCCCGGGTTGCGGCTCCCAGCGTCTGCTTCGGCCCTTGGTGCGGGCCTCGCATCCTGCTGGCCGCGGCCCCAACAGC
>OGPP01001805.1_pt1 | contig 14769 bp, 19 predicted proteins | sample 1553021 | NCBI WGS metagenome assembly OGPP01 (sample SAMEA2580217, study PRJEB22360) | human gut metagenome | biome: human gut; feature: human-associated habitat; material: faeces | place: Denmark | collected 2008/2010
GTTCATCCGAGCCGCAGGTTCGAGTCCTGGTGTTCCGATTGGCTTCGAGAGAAGCACAAATACAATTCTTCCCCAAAAGAATATAATTTGCAGAGAGAACTTCGTAGAAATTACGAGGTTCTTTTTGTTTAGTTTTCCGATATAGACATAAACGAACAAATGTTCTATAATATAAACATCCACATTAGAAATATAATTGTCAAATATTCTCACAATTCGTTGCAAAATGTTGAATTGTGGAGTATGATTTAGAAAAATTATGTTTTATGGGGGAACTGCATATGGAAACGAAGAGAGTTACAGTTGCAAATTTTAATATTGTTTTTGCCGATAGTAAAAATGAATATCCTATGTTGGATTACTTTGATAAGATAGTAATGCCGGCTCTTACAGAGGATATTATTTGGAAAAGTGGAGATAATAAGTTTTTGCTTAATAATATAGGGGTAAAATGCGACAATAGAGGAACCTATGTTTTAACTGGAAATATTATAAAAAAGACAATATTAGAAATAAAATCAGATTTAAACGAAAATGGGGAACTGGTAGAAAAAGATGAAATACATTCCAGCGCTCCGTATTCAACCTTTGTAATATATTTAAATAATCACCGTATGATTTTAGTAGAAAATCAAAAGGGAAGTCCAAGCATTGCAAATTTTAGAAGTCTGATGCGACATTTATTGTCCAGATATGTAAAAAGCTATAACAAAAATAATAAAGACAGTAAGTTGCCGGAGCCATTAGTAAGTATAGTAGGAATTCCCAGAAAAGAAAATATCGAGAACATATTGAAAAATGCCAGAAAAGTAAATAAATTAACATTGAGATTTTATCCTTTGAATGGCGATGGAGATATTGATTTGCATGGAGCATTTGGCATACTGGCAAAAGAGGCCAGAAATATGCTCGGAGCTAATACGGGAAATGTGTCATACAATTCTCCAACGAAGACAGATGGAATTATCGAATTGGTGGCAAAATCGAATGGCACTGTTGAACCTGTTTTTGAGGTTATAGATAAAGATAATACCAAAACAACTATAAAAGAAGACCAGATAACGGAAACAAGGAGTTTAGAAATGGAAGGAGAGTGTTTTGAAAACGAAAATAATATAATTGCGTACGGAAGAGAACTTAAAAGTATTAAGTACAAAAGTGAAGAAAATGAGAATATATATCAACGTAACCAAGAAAAGATATCAAGATATTTATAATAGGGATGATTAAATGGGTGAAAAAGGAAAGAATAGTTTGGGACTTGAAAGTATGTTTAAGCAAAAGAGTTCAGAAAATTTATTACTTAAATCATTTAAAATCTTCTTGCCTAAAAAAGAAAATATATTAAAATGTACCTGCTCATTTATTATAAGTGGTTTAGTTGCTTTCCTAATCGGGTTTTCTTCATGTACTGTAGATGCAATGAAAAGTGTAATAGAATCATTTATTACAGTGTATATAGGCCTTTTAGGGGTTACATTTACAGGATATGCATTTTTTCAAGCATTGATTACTGGAAGATTAATTGAACTTTTAGTTGATACACTAGTACTACATCCATCTAGTTTTTAAAGTGTTGTTGGATATAGCTTTGCCAGTTTAATTCTGGCATCAGCTGTCGTGAACTGCCAGTTTATTTTTACACATTTTGCATTTCGATTCACTGTCCAGCTACGAACCTGTTTTTCAAAACTTTCGAGATCTGGAAATGGTTTTGCAAGTGCCTGGCGGCTCATAACCCCTATTTCTATTTCTGCCATATCCAACCAGCTTCCATGTTTTGGCGTGTAATGCCATTCAAAACGTTTGGTTAAACGGTTGGCTTCTTGTGCTGAAAATGCCTTGTACAAAGAAGATGGCGCATGGATATTTAAGTTATCGGTGACCAATATGATTTTTTCCGCTTTTGGATATAATTCATCTGCCGTATAGCGAAGAATTTCAGCAAAATCAATTGCTGTCCGGGTTTGTTTTACAACAGTTTCCCGTTTTCCTGCCAACGGCTCAGATATCATAAAGATATCTGCAACTCCATTCCGGACATAAACAGAATCCAATTTTTCTGGTTCCCCTGGCTTACAGGGAACCCGTTTTTCTATGATTAGCTGTTTATTCGTTTCATCAATACAAACTACCGGTCTGGACGGATCATATGATCTTTGATATACATCCAGAACATCCTCCATTTTTGCTACGAATTCTGCATCAGCCTGGGGGATGCACCATTCTTTTACAAGCCACGGTTTAATTTCGTTTTTTTCATAACGTTACAGACCGTACTATCGGTGATGTAATCAACAACTTCCAGCCGTATCAGTTCCTCCGCGATAGCCTGCATGGTCCAACGGGAAGCCCCTTCCGGAGGTGTCGAACAGGCAATTGCACAAATCCTTGCTTCTACATCACCTGTAACTTTTCGGTGTCGGTTTTTTTGCTCTTTTCTTCCAAGGGCAGATTCCATACCTTCTGTTACAAAACGCTGGGCAATTCCAGCTATTGTACTATGGGAAGCACCATATGCTTCTTTGATACGGTCATACGTCCAGGAACTATTTTCAGGCTTTTGATCCAGCTTTAGTAAGATTTGAGCATGCTTTATACGATAGCCCTTTCCACCCTTTTGGATGAGAGATTTGAGTTCCTGTATTTCTGTATCAGTAAGTGTAACATGATAACGTGGCATTGCGTATCCTCCAGAACTGTTTTTTGAATGGAGTATAGCAAAAAAGCAAGTAACTGTAAACTATTATTACTAGATGGATACTATACTAGATGAAAAAGAAGAAACAAATAAATTTTCACAAATGAATGAGTCATTTGTGAAATTAATGTTTTTGTATATTTTCTTTCTGACGCTAAACATTGGGCTTAAAATTTTGCTTTCTGCTATAAGCAATAATTTTAAAATGTTTGATGACATAATGGTGGACAATGTTTTAGCAACGGTAGGTGTATTGGCATATACTTATTGTTCTTTAATAGCTGTATGGCATGTTAAAAGTTACGTATATAATATATTTCAAGCTTTTAATCTGCATGCTATCGAGGAGTATATAGAAAGTAAAAAGAAATAACACAGAGGCAGCTCTCCGGAGCTGCTTTTGTTGTACCCAAAAACGACGAATAGAGGTGATGAGACATGGCCAGAGCGCCGGATCCAAGAATTGAACAGGCGAAGGCTATGTGTCTGAAAGGCATGAAATTAGTTGAGATTGCAAGTCAGCTGAATCTGCCGGAAGGTACTGTTCGAAGTTGGAAAAATAGATATAAATGGGATTGCAACGTTGCAAAAGAAAAACGCAACGTTGCAAAAAGGAAAAAGGGTGGTCAGCCAGGCAATCAAAATGCAACCGGTCCGCCGGAGAATAAGAATGCAGTTAAGACAGGAGAGTTTGAGACTCTCTTTTTTGATTGCTTAGAACCAGATGAGCAGAAGCTGATCCAGGCAGTACAGCCAGATAAAGAGCAGCTGCTTCTGCAGGAGATTCAGCTGCTGACTGTCCGGGAACGGCGTATGTTAAAGCGGATTGAATCCCTGAAGCTCCTGGAGCAGACTTCGGATCCGGAAGATGACCAAGGGGAGGATGAGCTTGAAAAAGCACCTCCCGGAATGTCTGTTACAAAGTACAAATCTGGAATGGAGAAAGGCAAGCCAACACTCCTGAGGGAATACGAAGGAATTCTTGGCCAGATCCAGTCCATTGAGGATGCGTTGACCAGAGTACAGGCCAGACGCCAGAGGGCAATTGAAGCCCTGCATAAGTTTGGCTATGATGATGCTCATCTGGAGCTTGAAACTATGAAGTTCGAGCTGGAGCTTCTGAAACAGGATGGACAGAACGAGGACAATACGGATGACGGTTTCCTGGAAGCCATGAATGCTTCTGCCGAAAATGTCTGGGGTGATGAGGATGTATGAGAAACTAAGCAGCCTTAAGAAGCGCCTGCAGCAGATGAAGCAGAACCGGACAACCAGACAGAACGGCCAGACATTTCACTTCTCTCCATTCTCAAAGAAGCAGAAACAGGTACTGACCTGGTGGTGCAAAGAATCCCCAGTCCATGACAAAGATGGAATCATAGCAGACGGAGCTATCCGATCAGGAAAGACCGTCAGCATGTCGCTGTCTTTTGTTATGTGGGCAATGAGCAGTTTTGCAGGTCAGAACTTTGCCATGTGCGGAAAGACAATCGGCTCCTTCCGGCGAAATGTTTTGTTCTGGCTGAAGCTCATGCTCCGATCAAGAGGTTACTCTATCACGGATCACAGAGCAGACAACTTGGTAGTTGTGCGGAAGAATGGTATTGAAAATTATTTCTACATCTTTGGCGGTAAAGATGAACGTTCTCAGGATCTTATTCAGGGTATTACACTGGCTGGTGTGTTCTTTGATGAGGTTGCACTGATGCCGGAATCCTTTGTCAACCAGGCAACAGGACGTTGTTCTGTGAAAGGTTCCAAATTCTGGTTTAACTGTAACCCAGATGGACCATATCACTGGTTCAAAGTCAACTGGATCGATAAGTCCACCGGCTACCTGGGAAAAGAACAGGTCAGAAAGATCCGACAGAAGGCAAAAGCAGAAGGTAAAGATCCCGGACTAAAAGAGCTTCTGTATCTGCATTTCACCATGGATGACAATCTGTCGTTGGATGAAGAGGTAAAAGCCAGGTACCGCAGCATGTACATTGGCGTATTCTTCAAGCGTTACATCCTGGGATTATGGGCAGCAGCCGAGGGCGTTATTTATGATATGTTTGATGAAGCCAGGCATGTCCGCGATATCAAGGATTTCTTTCAGCTTCTGATCAACGGCAACCGATATGTTTCCTGTGACTATGGTACCCAGAATGCAACCGTCTTCCTGCTTTGGAACAAAGGCAGGGATGGAGTCTGGTACTGCATCCGGGAATATTACTATTCTGGTCGAGACAAGGGCAGACAGAAAACAGATTCTGAATATGCAGATGATTTAAAAAAATGGCTGGATGGTACGAAGATAAAAGCAATCATCGTGGATCCATCTGCAGCTTCCTTCATTGCAGAGCTACGAAAACGCGGGTACAAGGTTCTGAAAGCCAACAATGATGTGCTGGACGGAATCCGGCTGGTAGGAATGCTGCTGAATTTGGAACTATTGAAATTTGCCAGCTCCTGTACAGAAACCATAAAAGAATTTGCTTCCTACATCTGGGATGAAAAAGCCTTGGAACGTGGGGAGGACAAGCCTGTTAAGCAGCACGATCACAGCTGTGACGCTGTACGTTACTTTGTGAGCACAGTGCTTGGCAGCAAGGTAGCGAGACTTCGAGAAATAAGTAGGTGAGAACGATGTATATATTTACAATTCCAAGAGAAAAATTTGATGAACGGGCACCGGATAAAAGGATCATCCGTCAGCTGATCAGTAAGCACATCAGCCTGGTTGGAGATCTGAAAAAGAACATGGCTTATTACCAGGGCAAACATAAGATCCTGGAAGATGCTAAGCGGGAAAACAGGCTGGTATGCAACCATGCAAAGGACATTTCAGACACAGCCAGCAGTTATTTTATCGGAAATCCGGTTACTTATAAGTCAGATGCTGATATAAAGGATTTGACAGATTCATTGGAGACAGCAGGGGCGGATGAGACTGACGGTGATAATGGTCTGGATCTTTCCATCTATGGCCTGGCTTATGAATATGTGTATGTGAAGGAAAATGAGAATAATCTACTGACCAAGAACCTGTCCCCGGAAAATACGTTCATGGTAAAAGATGACAGCATAGAGGAAAACGAGCTCTTTGCTGTCTATTATTATGTCCGGAAAGATGATTCGGGGACGGGACCGGAGCATTACATAGCAACCGTGCTGACGCCGAATTACAAGTATGAGCTGGACATCCAGAACAATGAAGTACCACAGCTGACAACAGAACTGCCAGTTCCCCATTATCTGGGAGAAATCCCGATTATTGAGTATCTAAACAATAAGCTGGCAATCGGTGACTTTGAGCTTCAGATTCCTCTGATCGACGCTTACAACGCGCTGATGAGCGACCGTATCACAGACAAGGAGCAGTTTATTGATGCCATCCTTGCCATTTATGGTACGCTGCTCTCAGATGAGGATGAGCCTGGTACAGAAGAGGAAGATCAGAACATCAAAAAGGCAAAAGAAAGGCTGAAAAAGTACAAGGTACTGGAAATGCCGGACACAGCGAAGGCAGAGTACTTGACCAGGACGTTTGATGAATCTGGTGTTGAGATTCTGAAGAAGGCTATTGAACAGGATATCCACAAGTTTTCCCATATTCCCTGTATGTCGGATGAATCCTTTGGTGGAAATGTGTCTGGTGTGGCTATGGAGTTTAAGCTCCTGGGAATGGAGAACATCACCAAGATAAAGACCAGATATTACAGAAAAGGTTTAAGAAAGCGCATTCGGATTTTTTGCAATTATCTGGCGCTCCATGGTAAGAGTGTGGATCCGGCCGGAATTACAATGACTTTTACCAGGGCACTGCCGAAGAATCTGTTGGAGATCTCCCAGATTGTGGCAAACCTGTGGGGAAAAGTAAGCAGAAAAACACTACTGTCCCAGGTACCGTTCGTGGATGATGTGGACGAGGAACTGAAAGCTCTGGACGAAGAGACAGAAGAGAACCTGAAACGGCAGCAGGAGGTCTTTGGCATGCAGGAGAACACACCACCACAAGATGGTAATCCGGATCACAAGGAACCAGGTAAATCTGAAAAGGATGATGCTGAATGAGCAACTACTGGGAAAGACGCGCCGTGTGGGACTTATACAAGAATCTGGATGATGCGGAAGCCACAGCTAATCTGATCGCAAAAGTGTACAGAAGTGCTTCTATGAATCTGACTTACGCTGCGAAAGATATATTTGAAAAGTATATGACAAAACACAAATTGTCAGAGACAGAAGCGCGCCGGTTGTTAGATACCTTACAGGATAAGACTTCTTTAGATGAACTGTTGCAGACACTGAAGAATAAAGATTATTCAGAAAAGAACAAGCAGGAGCTTGTCCAGGAACTGGAATCTCCGGCATACCGCGCAAGGCTTGAAAGACTACAGGATGTTATGCAGCAGGTAGATGGGCTGATGGAAAATGTCTATCACCAGGAGCAGCAGTTTGACACCAGTTTCCTCCGTGATTTGGGAGAAAGGGCTTATTACCAGTCTATTTACAATGTCCAGAAGCGTACCGGTCTTGGCTTCAGCTTTTCCCATATCAGCCAGAAACAGGTTGATCAGGTGCTACGGATGAACTGGTCTGGAAAGCATTACTCAAAGCGTATCTGGAAGAACACAGAAAATCTGGCGCAGACATTGAAAGAAGAAATGCTGGTCAGTCTTCTCACAGGCCGTACTGATCGGGAAACAGCACAGATTATTGAATACAAGTTTGGGGCGGGGGCTATCCAGGCAAGACGGTTGGTGAGGACAGAGAGCTGCTTTGTAGCTGGTGAGCTTACCGCCAGGGCTTATGAGGAGTGCAGCGTAGAGAAATACCGGTATCTCGCAACCCTGGACTTACGTACCAGTGAGATCTGTCGGAGTCTGGATGGAAAAGTCTTTTTACTGTCAGAGAGGCAAGCGGGAAAGAACTATCCGCCCATGCATCCCTGGTGCCGTTCTACAACCATTAGTATTATTGATGAAAAAACTCTCGCCCGGATGAAAAGAAGCGCATATAACCCGGCTACAGGCCGTATAGAGAAGGTGCCAGCGAATATGACCTATGACCAGTGGTATGAGAAATACGTGAAAGGGAATGCCAAAGCTGAGGCGCAGGAGAAGGCTACTAAGAACAGTGCATCAGACCGGGAACAGTATGAACGCTATTAGAAAGCCCTGGGAAAAGAAATTCCAAAAAGTTTTGCAGGATTCCAGGAAATCAAGTATAATGAACCTGAGAAATGGAGATTCATGAAGCTGGATTACCAGAGAAGGAATGAGCTTCTGCAGCATCCAGAGTTGAAACTGCCGAATGCAGAAAACGCAATTTTGCCAGAGCCTAAGTTTACAAAATATCTGTTTGATGAGAACAGTGAGAAAGGTTATCCTAAGGGCAGAGCCTTTACAGATCGCTTGGGTTATGGGATAGATAATTGGCAGAAACTTCAGAAAGCGTTGAAAGAAGGCACAACGCAGTATCCGGCCACGTTCAAAGGAAATGAAGGATTTGGTGATAGATATGAACAGAAAATGGTTTTGTATGGCCTTAAGGACACACCAGCAAATGTAATTGTTGCATGGATCAAAAAGGCTGATGGCACAACAAAGCTGACCAGTACGTACATTAAGGAGGCGAAGTAAATGCATATAAAAGAATTTGATACAGTCCTTCTGAAAGATGGACGGAAGGCAGCAGTTGTTGAGATATTAGATGATACACATTTCCTTGTGGATGTAGGGGATTCGCCTGCTGACTGGGATACTATTAACGCAACTATGGATGATATAGAAAAGGTAATTTCTAACTAACAATTGTTAATAGCGTTATAAAAACAATGATAGCACGCCATAAGACGTGTTATTTTTGTGTGGAAAATTTGTGACCTGTCCTCAAATTGAGGGGAGGTTAGGATTACTCACCTTGTTTAAAAAGGACGGGTGAAATTATCCCCTCGTTTGTAACCAGGTGACAAAAGTTCACCTGCTTATGGAACCAGGTAACTTTTTGTTACCCGGTCAGAGTGAGGGTGTCGTGAAATTCCAGATTGGCTTGCGAAGGTGTCTTGAATTTCAAGACAGTAAAAATAGTACTTGACAATGTAGCACGCTACAGCATATAATGGTAGTGCGCTACAAAGTGAGGTGATTATTATAGCGGATTATAGCAGAGCTGATTATTTCAGACAACGTCGTGAGAATAGGAAATCATTCAGTGTTCTTTTAGAAAAAGAAAAAGCAGAAAAATTTGAACAAAAATTGAGAGAACTAAATAAAACTAAAGCTGAATGGTTAAATGAAAAAATCGACGAAGAGTTAAAAGAATAGAGATTCGCCGCACCGACCAAAGCTTGACGAATCTCTACATGAGAAGTTTCCTTCTGTAAATATTATAATGCAGATGGAGACTTCTTTCAAGAACCAAAATTTGAAAGGAGTTTTTTATTATGCAGTTACCGCAGGTTGTAGAATTAAAAGGAATAAGAGTTTTAACAAGTAAGCAATTGGCAGAAGAGTATGGTACGACAACAGATCGGATAAAACAAAATTTCGGGGAAAATAGAGAATATTTTATTGATGGTAAGCATTATATTTCTCTTGCAGGAGATGATCTTAGAGTATTTAAGAACCAGGTTAGAAAAGAAAATAACCAGGTAGGAAAAAACGCCCTGGTTGCAAGCAGAACATCTCATCTGTACCTTTGGACAGAAAAAGGAGCTTTACTCCATGCCAAGTCCCTCAACACAGCCAAAGCATGGCAGGTATATGATTACCTGGTGGATTTCTATTTCAGAGTAAAGACAAATGAGCCAGATATTCAGGAGAAAAAAGATTCCGAAAAAAGGGTGAGCAAAAAGATTAATATTTCTTCGGAAACAGGAATTTTGAAGGCGATTCAGAAGATTAGAAGAGATATTATCTGTATGGACGTTCTGTTGGAAAAATGCGAAAATGAAATCTGGGAGTCAAAATACATAGATACAAAATTTGAAGCAATGGATATGGTTAGAATGATCGCAGAGGATTGCAATAAACTTGCACAATTGCAACCTAAGGTAATTCAAGAAGTAAATTGGTGATTATTAGGAGAGCTTGGAAACAGGCTCTCTTTTAATATGCAAAATTTGCGCCGGCGCAAGAGGAGGTGAGAACCATGAAAGTAAAAGCAATCAAGCGTTACAGCGATATCCGTCTGCACAAGGTAATCGAACCTGGTACCGTCCTGGAGGTGGACGAGGCAAGGGCTGATCACCTGGTGAAGGAAGGTATGGCTGAAATCGTGAAGGAACCAGCTAAGACCGCACAGAGAAAGGAATAGGTGATCCAATTATCTCCCTCTGGGACGCAGGGTGACGCGTCTTATTTTTATGCTCCGAAATGAGGGTAAACTAAAAAATCTGAAACGAATGGCCCGGGCCCTGTAGGGAATAGGCTGGGCGGAAAGGATAGACATGAGAAATAAAGTTATAAAAGCATTTTGTAAAGTACCAATGAACCTGCAGCTTTTTGCAGAAGGAGGAGACGGCGCTGGGGCTGATGGCGGCAATGGCGGTGGATCCGGTGATGGAGAAGGCGCAGGCGGTGAAGGTGGAGCTGGTTCAGACACACCTCCATCTTTTGATGACTTCCTGAAAACAGGCGGCAACCAGGCGGAGTTTGACAGACGTGTCCAGAAGGCGGTCAATACGGCAGTGACAAAAGCCCAGGAGAAGTGGCAGGCACTGGCGGATGATAAGCTTTCCGAAGCCGAGAAGCTCGCCAAGATGACAAAGGAAGAAAAAGCGCAGTACATGCAGCAGAAAAGAGAAAAGGAACTTACTGACAGAGAGGCAGCAATCACACGCAAGGAGCTGATGGCAGAAGCCAAGAACACCCTTGCCAGTGATGGGCTTCCCCAGGAACTTGCAGAGGTACTGGATTATTCGGACGCTGATACCTGCAAGAAATCCATGGAGAAAGTCAAGGAAGTGTTCCAGAGAGCTGTAGAGACTGCAGTGGAGGAAAAGCTAAAAGGCGGCAAGCCTCCGAAGAAGGCACCAGGCGGTGACGCACAGAAAGCCCTGGAAGAGCAGGTGTATAACATCATGATGGGCAATAATTAAAGGAGAGTGAATAAATTATGGCAATTAATACATTAGCAGCTGCAACCTTATTTATGACTATGCTGGATAAGGTCGCAGTACAGGAAGCAACCACCGGTTGGATGGACGCCAATGCGGGACGTGTGATCTATAACGGTGGAAATGAAGTAAAGATCCCGAAAATGTCCCTTCAGGGAATGGGAGATTATGACAGGGATAACGGATATACACAGGGCTCCGTTACTCTGAATTATCAGACAAAAACAATGACTCAGGATCGTGGACGTCTGTTCAATCTTGATCCAATTGATATCAACGAGGCGAACTTCATTCCAACAGCGTCTGCTGTTATGGGTGAGTTCCAGAGAATGCACGTAGTTCCAGAGATTGACGCTTACCGTATCTCTAAAGTGGCTACAGAAGCAATCACAGCTGAAAAGGCAGGAATGGTGGATTACGGTTACACTCCGGGAGCCACTGGAACTTCTGCGCTCAGAGCTTTTAAAGAAGGTATCAAGGCGGTACGGGATAACTATACCGGACCTCTTGTATGCCAGGCAACTACTGATTTTATCATGGAGCTGGAACTGGAACTTGCTGGAAAAATTACTGCGACAACCTTTTCCAAAGGCGGCATTGACACACAGGTTCCTTCTGTGGACCGTGTGCCGATTATTCCAACATCCTCTAACCGTATGTATACTTCTATCAAGATCAATGATGGAAAGACAGAGGGGCAGAAACAGGGCGGTTATGAAAAGGGAGTCACCGCAAAGAATGTCAACTTCTTTATCTGCCCGGTAACCACACCAATTGCGATCACAAAACAGGATGTCATGAGAATCTTTGATCCGTTAGTAAACCAGAGATTAAACGCATGGCAGCTGGATTACCGTAGATTCCATGATATCTGGCTCCTGGAGAACAAACTGGATTCCGTTTATGTGAATATCAAGGAGGCAAAAGCATGAGGGTGATCAGAGAAAATGTAGAACGTGAAGTGGATGCTTCCAAGTGCGAGCAGCTGCTTAAAGATGGCTATAAGCTGGTAGAGACTTCCGGGGATTCCAAAAAGGAATCCTCAGAGGCAAAAGTTCCTGGAGACCTTGACAGCATGGGCCTGGCAGAGCTTCGGGCTGTTGCCAAGGAAAAAGGTCTTTCCGGCTATTCCAGTCTGAGCAAAGAAGAACTGCTTGGCGTCCTGAAAGGGTGATTGGATTGACGGATGAAGAGAAAGCAAAAGCCATAGAGCGTTTGAAAATCCTTACCGGCAACAATGATGAGAAACTGATTGGAGTATTGATTGACGAGGCGGAAGCGTTTGTTCTGGGGTATACCAACCGGACTAGGCTTGTTACCGGACTTGAGAAAGCTGTGCGCGATCTTGCTGTGATTGCCTTGAACCGTCTGGGAACAGAGGGCGAGACAGGCAGAAGTGAAGGCGGTGAGTCCTATTCTTTCGACAATGCTCCCAGGCAGATTTATGATGTACTGAACCGTTTCCGGCTAGCCAGAGTGGGAGGCAGAACCTATGAGACTAAGGCAAAGCAGACTTGAGACTTATTATCACAGAAAACGGATGGTAAAAAAGGACAGAGAGGGCAGCACTTACGAAGAGTACAGTGCTGCCAGTTCTTTTGCTGGGGAATCCTGGCCTGCTTCCGGGAAAGTCCAGGCGCAGCAGTATGGACAGCGACTTGGGTACATCCGTAATGTGAAAATTGATGGAGGATATGCCATCAAGCCGGATGAAAATGGACGGTTGCATTACATTCTGGATAATGGTATTGATTTGATGGAACTGGATGGAATCTGCCTGTTCGTCGGTGAGAATACTGAGCCGGATTACAGGATTGTTGCAATTAAATCATACCGTTTTCTGACGCTGGAGGTGGAACGGACATGAGCGCGGAAGGTCTGGATGAACTGGAAATAAAGCTGGATCAGCTGGCAGATGTAGATCTGAATAAAGCAATCGGGAATGCTATCCAAACTGTACGAAGCGCAGCCGTTATGAATGTACATGTGGATACAGGGGAACTCAGGCAGAGCATTTATGCAGAAGTGGAAGATAACGGCGATACGGTAACTGGTGTCTGTTGAACAAATAAACCTTATGCGACCTATCTGGAATTTGGTACCGGACCGAAAGGCCAGGAGAACCATGCAGGCATTTCACCAGAGATTACGCCAGCCTATACGCAGAATCCCTGGTGGATCCATGAAAGCCAGGTGGATAGGCGTGTGGCTGAGAAATACCACTGGTTTTACCTGGATACTCCAGATGGACGCTTTTATCTGTGCACTGGACAGCCCGCCTATCCGTTCATGTATCCGGCGTTAAAAGACAGTCAGGATCAGATCCTGGAAGGAATGAAAGCTGATTTTTCAGCTGCTATAAAGGAGAGCATTAAATGAAAAATGTAAAAGATGAAGTATTCGCGGCACTGTTCACTGTTTCAGAGCATGTGTCTGATACATACCCGAAAGAGTGGGCAGGGAATGAACCAACCATTCAGTTTACCGAAGAAGACAACAGCGTCTTTGAAGGTAGTGGAAGTGCGGAAGGAATGAGAGAAGATAAATCCAAGGTACGGTACCGCATTGATATCTGGGATCTTAAAAATACCTCACCAACTGCGGTTGCTGTAGATAAGGCTGTGTCCGCTCTTGGGTTAAAGCGTATCGGCTGTGCAGATGTTCCGGATCCATCCGGCATGAAGCATAAGCAGATGAGGTACGAAGGAATTATTGATATGGATTCAGACCAGGTATACTGGCTGAATTAAGAAAGGAGAACGAAGCATGTTAGCAAATGGTGCAAAGTTAGGATATAAAAAGAAATCTGAAGCAAGCTCCGCGTATAAAGACCTTCCGGGATTGAAAGAGATTCCGGAGCTCGGCTCAGAGCCGGAAAAAGTAGAAAATACAACTCTTACAGACCCTCATAAGATGTATGAGCTTGGAATTGGTGACTTACCAGATATGGTGTATAAGTACAAGTACGATAACACTAAGGCAGACAGCCCGTATCGTGTTATGCGTCAGGCGGCAGAGGACAAAGAAGTATTAAGTTTTGAAGAGTCAGATATAGATGGCACCAAAATCCAGTATGACGCACAGGTCTCCGTAAAACGTACTGGTGGAGGCGTCAACGGTGTGATCGAGTTCGAACTGACTATGATCGTGCAGTCTGATATTGTATACGTGGATCCGGCATAAGGAGGTAGCACATGGAGAGTTTAGGCGGATTAAATGATGTGTCCGAAAAGGACGAGATGAAAGAGGAAAAGGTTGTAAACCTGGATGAAGAGAAAAAGAAGCGCAAGCCCTTCTGGTACTGGACAGTAAAAGGCAGGGATTACAGACTGAAACTGAAAGCTTCTACAATTGGCAAGCTGGAGAACAAGTATCGCCAGAATATTATGAACCTGGTGGAAGACATGCCCTCCCTGTCGGTCATGCTGACTATTATTCAGGCAGCTATGGAGCCCTGGGAGCATGGGATTGATTACCCGGATATCCAGAAGATTTACGATTCCTGGACCGAGGAAGGTGGAAACCAGGTTGATCTGTTCAAAAAGGTGGTAATCCCTACCCTGGTGGTTTCGGGTTTTTTCCCGGAGAAACAGGCTCAGAGCATCATGGAGGAGCTGGAGAACCAGTAAAGACAACCTCAGAGTTTCTGAGCGAATTGTACCCATATGCCCTTGATGCAGGTATTTCCATTGACCTGTTTTGGAATTCTTCTGTAAATGAGATCATAGACATGCTGGAAAGCTACGGCAGACGGAAAGAGCAGGAACGTAAGCTGAAAATTCAGGACGATTTCATTATAGCAGAAGTGATTGCACTTAATATCCTGGCACCTGTTGCTGGTGATAAAGAGGCAATGCCCCATCCCTGGGATTACTATCCAAGCTTTTTTGAGATTGAGAAAAAGTCCTGGGAAGAGAACCAGCTGAAACAGCAGATGGAAGACTATAGGGAACGAAGAAAA
>OGPP01001808.1_pt1 | contig 14760 bp, 14 predicted proteins | sample 1553021 | NCBI WGS metagenome assembly OGPP01 (sample SAMEA2580217, study PRJEB22360) | human gut metagenome | biome: human gut; feature: human-associated habitat; material: faeces | place: Denmark | collected 2008/2010
AACACTTCCTTTACTCTATCATATAAATCCGGTCTGTTTTCTTTTATACAATCTATGTTTTTTTCCAAATATCCCATAACATGTCACTCCGTATTCATTGTCTTTATTACCACTTACGCAATATCGTCTTTCTCTCCATAGGGTCGAGTTTGCTTATCTTAGGATCATCATAATACGAATCATTGCGTATATGTGTTGTAGATATTTCCTCAAATATAGCACCATTTCTTGATGTAAATGCGTGTTTCTGTCCTCTAAGCACGGTCTGTACATCTCCTGCCTTAAGTTCTTTTTCTTCTCCATCGAGAACTATCTCAAGATCACCGTATAAAAGCTGGAATGTTTCTTCTTTTATCTTGTGCATATGCATCGGATGTTTCTGTCCTGGAAGTACAATGAGAAGCTTTTTGCAATATTCTCTGTTTATGACACTCACAATAATGGCACCTGTCTGTCTGAAGTTTTTCATTCCATAATGATGTGAAAGCTCTATTTCTATGTCATCACCAAGTACGATGCCGGCTTCATAGAGCATACCTTTTGCATCATGTATAACACTTCTTGCAAGCTTTGCAGGTGTGATATGTCTGGTCTCGAAAAGTGCTTCATTTGCTGCATAATCCCTTGATGCTTCTATACCGTCATAAAATTCTCCACTGTTCATCTGCTTTTCCTGACAAGGCATCGCAAAGAATACATCCTCACGACCTATGGTGTCGCCTGTTTTTACATCATGCTTTACATATACTCCACGCATAAGCGAATTGAGTGAGTCTATCTCTGCCTGGCTCACATATTTGTCATTTTCTTTTTTTGTAGTACAGATAGTCTTTGCTTTTAGAACGGCTTCAACCCACTTGTCTGCCTGTGCAGGTGTCATGGAATATGCATTTATTGAATATTGTTCTGTCGGAAGTGCCACATGTCTTTCAAGTATCTTTGCTCCTTTTGCAACGGCAAGCATTGCAACTGTATTATCATCAGGATTCTCATGACCTGAGTAGCCTATTGTAATATCTCTGTATCTCTTGTTCATACGGTCAATAAAGTCAAGCTGCAAGTGGTCGTCAGGTGCCGGATATTCTGCGATACAATGTAAAAATGCAAAATCACATTTTCTGTGTGAGAAGAAATTGTAAAGTTTGTCTATATCTGATAATGTCTTTCCACCTGTTGATATGATAAGAGGCTTTCTGGCTGCTGCCGCCTTTTCAAGCAACGGCCAGTCCAGTGAACTGCAGCTTGCTATTTTTATTATGTCTATCCCCTGATTCACACACCAGTCTACACCATCCTCATCAAACGGTGTACTCATTGCTATCATGCCCTCTTCTTTTATGGCATCCACAAGTTCGGTAAACTGGTCATATGTAAGCCTTGTGCTCATAAATCTAGGCACATGGGGTACATCCGTCCTGTTTACATAATCAGGATGGATAAAATTGTCAAGATTTCTATACTGTAATTTCACAGCCGCATTTATATTGTATTTTCTGGCTATCTTTCCCATTTCATGAATAATGTCTTTTCCATGCTCCACATCTCCCTGATGACTGTTTGCCATCTCAAAAATAAATAAGTCATTAAATAATTTGCTCATTTTGTTATCCTCCGTTCCCATTTTCATTAATTGTCTATATTTTATATCGGTTTTATTGGCTGATGCCTATAGTTTTTCTAAGTCGACTTTCAGCTTCTCTGCTGCCTTTAGAAAATCTTCTTCCGTATCTATGTCATAATTTTCATCCATCTGATAACCTGCTATAACATCACCTGTCATTGAATTTTTCTCTGTAACAACTGTTGTCCTGAATACATCTATACACGCATTCTGATAATATACCTTTGGCAGCTGCTGTCTTGGCATATTGTAACATTCAGGTACATCTTTCATTATCGGCGACAGTATGTTTTTTTCATCCATAAACCACATCTTATATGGTATCTCTTTTGCCGGAGCTATACACCTTACCGAATCAGCTTCAGGATGTTCCTTTAAATATTGTATCATATTTTCAATATCCTGAATTTTCCTTATCGGATATGTTGGTCTTAACTGAACGACTATATCAGGCATATATTTTTCATTTTCTTTAAGATATGATAATGCGTGTCTGAATACATCTAAGTCAAGTGCCGTATCCGTGGCATATTCCGCCGGTCGTATAAATGGCACTTCTGCTCCATATTTTCTTGCTATCTCAGCATATTTCTCACTGTCCGTACTTACGATAACTCTGTCAATCCCCGGTGCTTTAAGTGCGTGCTCTATTGAGTATGCTATCATAGGCTTTCCGTTTATAAGCCTTATATTTTTGTCTACAACACTTTTTGAACCGCTTCTTGCCGGTATGACCGCCAGCACCTCACATTCTTTCATATCTTCCCTCCATAGCTTTGTATTTTCTATATATATAAATGCATACATTCCATCACTAAACATTTATATATTAGCAAAACATACACACTGTTAATTTTAGTCTTCTTATTTTTTACAAACTTATTTATAATCATATATGTCTTTTAAATCTATTTCCCTCATACCGTGTATTCTTGCACCATGTGAGGCATTTATCAGCTCAATATCTTTCTCTGCAGCTATTCTTTTCTCTATCCATTTCCTGTATATGTCAAGACTTTTATTTGTATATGCCTTTCCGCCTCCGACCGCTTCTACCTGTTTAAGTTTTGACCTGTCCGAGATTTTTCCTCCAATACCCCCTGCATGAGTCCTCTCATCTGTATATCCCATGTCAAGACCGATACATATAAGTCTTTTACACTTAAACCTTAGTGCCATATCTATTGCAAAGGCAGCAACAGACCCACCTGTTTCAAACAATGTTGCACCATTCTGTCCAGCTTTTTCTTCCGCCTGCTCGAAACCTTTCTGATATGCAATATATCTCTTTGAGCCATACTCTGCTGCCACCTTTGCCGAAGCCGTTGATATATATATAAGAGGTATCCCGCTTTTTTCAACCCCCCGTATCTGCCATCTGGTCTTATCTTTTGCATCCGTCATTATGATATAGTCAGGAATAATCCCTTTTTCAATAACTTTTCTGACAATTTTTCCAACACACAATATTACCGTGTTTTTTCTGTCACGCTGCTTAGTGATTTTATTTAGATTTTCCGTCTCATTATCAAGTGACGGACCTGCGGCTATAAGAATCACATCTTTTCCGCTTATATCATTTTTTACTGCATCGACATTTTCATCTTTTAACTTTGTATTCTTAGTAAAATTTTCTACTAATTTATCCCTAAAATAATCCATTGAAAAGAACGAGACACTGTACTGTTCAAGCAATTCCCTTAAGTTTTTGTCATCAATAACTTTTATTGACGGCATCCACATTTTACATTCCAGCTTCTTATTTTCTTCTTTTTCAATGATTTTTTTAATCCATCCCGCATATGAAACAGTGTCATTGCAATATGTTAAATGTATATTTTCATTTAACAATATATCTGATACATCCCTATAATATACCGCAGCCCGTATCTGTTCAATGTCATTTTCCAAAATATATATAGTTTTTTCAGGATACATCACACTTATCTCCTGAACATGATAACCCATGCCAAAGCCAAAAATAACACATACCTGTGCATCATCGTTTAACTTTTCGGCATAAAGCAGTGCTTCTCTCCACGGATCTCCAAATGAACATATATTTGTCTTTTCATTTTCAGATAACTCTACTGACAACGAAATACCACATATTCTGTTCCAGCCAACCTCATACTGCCTGTTTTTGTTTTGTATATTTTCATCAATAATCTTTTCATATAAAAAACTGGTTCTATTATTTATTAGTTTAAGGTTTTTTTCACTGTAGAAACATACATCTATATCATAATTGTTTAATATATATTCTTTTATGCCATATATGTTTTTTGATATATCGGTTGTACTTATATCCTGACATTCAAGTATCTGCCTAATATTTTCTTCCAACAGACTGTCTTTTTTTTCTACTACTCTTTCGAGCATTTTATTAAGATAACCTGATACTTCCGCAGTCAGTCGCTCAATTTTTTTATCAAAAGTATCTGATTCTTTATTTCTCTTATAATACATAATCTCTGATTCTGCTCTTATTATATTATCAATATATAAAATAATGTCCTGCATAAAATTTTTCTCCAATTATATATTAATCTAATTCTCCGGATTGTTTCTTTGCTATCTGTTTTTAACCCCCGCACCACATTATTGGTGAAGCAAAAGGTAAATTTTCCTTACATCTGTTCTAATGTCTGCTCCAATACCGGCATCAGTTCATCAACAGCTTTTTGTAATGCCACAAACAATATTTTTACACTTATCATATTTTCTGTAATCTGTTCAAGTTCACTGTCATAATTTTTTGCCGCTGCTTCTATCCTGTCTGCTATATCTGCTGAAATATACTCGTCGAGCAGTGTATATACTTTCTGCTCTTTTATGATTCCCTGTAATTTTCTTATTTCTCTCTGCTCTTTTTCTATCTTATTCAGGTTTATCTGTTTTTCTCTAAGCATAAGCATTATGCGGTCTGCCATTGCCTCACCTTCGCCGCCTGCCTTGGCTATTGTCTGAAATTCTTCTTTCAGATGTGCTGTTTCTTCACAGACTTTAGTGTACTTTTCTTTATCAAATGTAACCGGAGTATTTTCTAAGATACTGTTAAAGTTAAACTCACATTTACAATAACAGTCTATCGCATCCGAAAGACTCATTATCTTAGTCCCTGCTATTTTTGCTCCGCCCTCTGTTGCATCTATTACTTCTGTTTCCCCATTTAACTGTAATATCTCATTTTCAAACCATCTGAGATAATTAAGCCAGTCGGCTCTTGTCTGAACTTTTTTGCCATCTACAGCTTCAATATAGACAGGTGTATTTTTATTTACTGAAAGAACCTTTCTTTTTATGCCTCCGGCATGAGTCATATCACCGTCATAAGCTAAATCCTGACCTATCAATATTATCGTTTTTAATCTCAGTGTTTTGGCAAGCCAGAATGCCGCTGTTGCAACAGAACCGCCACTGTTGTACTCAGGGAAATGATACCCAAATCTGTCATATAAAGTTTCAAGATAACCGGATCCTGTTATCCATATTTTTCTTGCATGGTTTTCATCTAATATCTCACTTCTTGCATCAGGAATCGTAAACATCGGATAATCCAGACATTCTTCACTTTTTAAATGTTCCACCCGTTTTCTTCCGTCTACAGTTACTATCGCATCAAATCTTATACCATATGCCAGAAGATATTTCACTGATGTATCAGTTGCAAGAATAAAAGCTTTTTTTTCTGCTTTTTTTAGTATGTCTACATTTTTGTCCAATGATGGTCCTGCCGCTGCTATTATCACAGGAACATCTTCTTTTATCTTACCGATAAACTCGCTTATATAATTGCTGTTCTTTATATGTTTGAGATTTTGTATTGCATTTATTGTAAATTTTTTTGCAAATTTCAAAGATGTTTTTTTATTGGCAGTCAATGCTTTCTCAAGCTGTTCTAATATAAATTGATATTTTATGTATTCTTCTCTATAAAGTCTATCATATGACGGATGACAACACACTAACTGTGTAGACAACATTGCCCAATTTATCTTTCCTGACAACTCCTTATAAAACTCTTTGTCATTTATTCCATTTATATATAATGCCACTCTGTTATCAGATAATATATCTCTCATGTCAAAACTTTCCAAACAAAACAAAAACAGTTCTATGTCAGGTTCAAAAAAAAGTATGTACGCTGAAACATTCAACTGTTTTTTTATGGCATTAAAGAATACTCCGTTTCCAATTCCAAACATTATAAACGAAGTAATCTCTGATATATTCTTATATTTATCAGCCCACTTTTCGGCTTCCCTTGACGAATTATATACACTGTTTAACCGTACATCTTTTTCTCCGGCACACACCTCAACTGTCTGACTCTTATCACGACCTGTCACCAGCTTGAACTTTCTATAAACTTCTTTTATATCTCTGTTCTGATAGATATATTCATTTAGTTTTTCATATATATATTCATCTTTATTTTTAAGTTTTTCAAGATTTGTTTTCAAGTATTCCATTTATTTCCTCCGAAATACCACATCCGGCTTTTAGATTCTATTCCATATTTTCTATTAGTCCGCTAATATACTCTACAAAATCATACTGTAATATATCAGCCATAAGTACCTTGTCATCAGACTGTAATGCACCCATCGCATCATTTAAGATATTGCATATCTTTTTTTCATCCATCTCAAATCCCGGATTTTCTGCTTTATATGCAGCAAGATTGTCTATTGCACTTGTCATATCTTCAAGTGTAACTACAAATTTCCCAAGTGCATCTTTATCGTTCTGCTGGTAAAACAGATCTACTACCTCCTGTACTTTATCAATAGTGTTTTGAATCTGTTCTTTTCTATCAGTCATAATATTCCTCCATCTTTATTATTCAAAAAAAAGGAGCCGGCTTTATGCCAGCTCCTTTCAGAATGTCTATATATATGATACATTCTGTCTGGTCTCTTACGCATATAAATATGCCTTGCAAAATATCCTTTAATTACTGGAGTAATGAAAGAACACCCTGTGTAGCCTGATTTGCATGAGAAAGCATTGACTGACCAGCCTGCTGAAGAATACTCATGCTTGAGTAAGATACCATCTCTGATGCGATGTTTACATCACGGATCTTGCTCTCTGATGACTGGAGATTCTCAGCCATGTTATCAGCATTTGCAATAGTATGATCAAGTCTGTTAGAAATAGCACCGAGGTTAGATCTAGATGTTGATACCTTAGTAATAGCTGCATCAATAACTGAAAGCTGGTTTCCAATTGCAGAACCCATCTTTGCTTTTACTTTAGTAGCTACATTATCAACTTTAAGTGCTTTTGCACTCATAGCTGAAATGCTGAACTTGATAGTCTGTTTATCATTAGCACCAACCTGAATCTGTTTCTGTTTAAATTGACCATTAAGAAGGGTCATCTTATTGAACTGTGTCTGAGAAGCAATACGTGTAATCTCTGACTGAAGCTGTGCCATCTCTGTAGAAATCTTTGCACGGTCTTCTGATAAATATGTATCGTTCTTAGCCTGAACAACAAGCTCTCTCATTCTCTGAAGTACTGAATGAATTTCGTTCATAGCACCTTCTGCTGTCTGGATAAGTGACTGACCATCCTGAGCATTTGTTGAAGCCTGCTTAAGACCTCTGATCTGACCACGCATCTTCTCTGAAATAGAAAGTCCTGCTGCATCATCTGATGCACGGTTGATTCTATAACCTGAAGAAAGCTTCTCTGTGCTTCTTGAAAGATTTGTGTTTGTAATACCTAACTGTCTGTTAGCATTTAACGCTGTCATATTATGCTGTACTATCATAATGTTTTCCTCCTTGAATTTACAATAGCATCCATGCCATTGATGTAATGATTAATATTTTCTGCTTTTCTATCTGTCCGCACACATATAGTTAAAAGCTCTTATAAGTATTAACTTACTCAATATATATATCGGTTGATTGCCATTTCACTTTAGTGCTTTTTTTAATTTTTTTTAATTTTTTGTTTATATATGTTTTTGACACATTTGTATGATAAAATTATTTTTTCTTATCCAGAAAATGTGACTGCCATTCTCTGTGCTGGTTTGACATATTTTGATAATACGATGTTGCAACTCTGTTTGACTGTTTAAAACTGCTTATCTCATGTCTTTTATTTCTTATAAATGTATTAAACTTTGTCTTATTCTGCTGTTCAAGACTCTCCAGCTTTATACCTGTATCTGTAATGCTCCTGATAAGATTCTGCATCTGAAGTATATCCTGTTTATACTCCTGTTTGTTTTCAGCAAGGAAGCTTCCTACCTTTTTATAGACGGAATCAAATCCATTATCAAGTTCCTGCATCTTTTTGATAAGTTTGTCTTTTTCCTCGAAAGCACGGTCAAATCCGTCAATATCAACTTTTTCTGTGTCTTTTTCGCTTAATATCTCATTCTGTTTTTTTGTCAGAGAAAATAACTCCTGCAGGACATCCAGCTTTTTCCTAAGAGAATCCGAAAGTATATTTACATAAACTCTAATATCGTCCATTCATTCTCCTTTTTACTTTGCTTTCCCTTCTTTATTTAAACGAACTACCTCTTTCCATGTATCACGCATGGTATTTATGTGAGTAAGCGTATCTTTGATTATGTCTACATCTTTTTTCATATTGCCCTCTACAAGTCTTCTGTAGATATAATCATACACTTTTTCAAATTCACCCGCTACAGGATACTTAAAATCAAGTCCCATTCTAAGTTCCATTATGCAGTCCTGAGCCTTTTTAAGATTTTTATTTATTTCTTCATAATTGTCCGGTTCTTTTTCCATAAGTTCTATGCTTGTATCAGTAAATCTGACTGCTGCATCATAAAGCATACTCGTAAGTCTTGCCGGAGATGCCGTTTTTATCGCATTTATCTTATAAGCCTGGGCTGCATTTCTTTTATTTGGTATCATATTTTTTCCCCATTTCCTGTAGTTTTTCTTTCTTCAACTGTAGCGACGGACACTTTCCGTATCCGCCGCTACATATAATTTTATATCCTTTTTTTAGAAAAATCAATCAAATTTTCATCAGCTTCCAAGATAACTTGACAATGTATTTTGCTGACTCTGAAGTTTTGCAAGTGCAGTTTCCATCGCACTAAACTGTGAATAATATTTTTCTTCCATATCACTGAGTTTTGATTCCCAGTTCGAGATTTCTTTCTTGTAATCTGAAAGCTGCGATGCCATCTCCTTATCATTGTAGAATGTAAGTGCACTGCTCATTGTACTCGTGGACATCTTTTTATTCAGACTGTCATAGAGATTTGATGCAAGCCCCGACAAAACCTCTTTTACCGTATCAGGATCTTCCTCAAGCATCTTCATAAGTGTATTTGTTGAATCCGCAAACTCATCATCATCCTCATCACCTTTTATATGAAGCAGTCCACCCTCATTATAATTTTTTGATGAAGTAGAAATTCCGAGATTTGCAAGTGAATATGTCTTTCCGTTTGATGCTTTATAACTTCCCATCATATCGGTTTTCATAACCGAAATAAGACTACTAAGGGTACTGTCTCTGCGAAGAAGTGAATCTTTAATCTTTGTATTCCACTTATCTACTTCATCATCAGACATAGCCTCTTTCTGTTCATCAGTAAGTACCTCATAGCTGCTTGCTGATGCTGCATCATAATATGTATTCATTGTCTTAAGAATACTGTTGTATTCTGTAATGAACTCTTTGATAGTATCGTAAACTGCTGATGTATCATTGCTGACTGTTACATTGACTGATTCACCTGCTGCTGTCGTTCCAAGAAGATTGAGTGTTACTCCTGCTACTTCAATGCTTGTATTATTGCTTGTAAGTGTTGCTCCATTGTAAACGATCTCTGTGTCTGCAGCCTTTGACAGAACCATATTACTAGCTAAATCACCTTCTTTATAGCTTGTTGCACCGTCAAAATTTGAAAGTCCAAGCTTTAATAATCCTGAACCATTATCCGAAGTAATACCTGATTCTATAGCTGTATTAAATTTCCCTACTGCTGACTCTATTGCATTTTCGGCATTTTCTTTTCTTGTTTCAGTCTTTTCAAAAGTATATTTTGATATACTTGCCGGATCTTCAACACCTGAATCATCATTTACCGCTAATCCGGCTTTTCTTACTTCCTCTGCTGTAATACCTTTAGTGACTGCTTCTGATATTTTAGTTTTATATTCGTCAGTTTTAAGTTTTTCTTCAATGTCTGACTGTTTCCTCTTTTCTATTGCATCGGCGATTGCCTTTGTTCTGTCATCACCTGAAAGAGTCAAATCTGAATCGTATTTTTTCTTAATCTTCTCTTTCTCTTCATCAGATATATCATATGTTTTATTAAGTGATGCCCTGTAAAACTCTATTGCCTTGCTTTTTGCATCTGCATCCGCTGAACTGACGGCAATCGATTTTAATGTCTCCTTATCATCATCTGATATCTGTGTGCCTGATGCTATTGATCCATATACGATTGAATTATACTTAGTTTTCTGCGATGATTTAAGATTTGCTAACCCTACTGCATCATTCAGCTCAGTAATTGCTGTGTCTCCTTCTGAAGAATATGTATTAGCCGATAATGAAAATGAATTTTCTTCTCCACTGTCTTTTGAACTAAGGAAAAATCTCTGCTGCTTCTCATCAAATGTGGCATTTAATCCTGCGTTGCTGCAAAAATTTACAAAATCTTTTATAGTTGTATCATCTTTTACTTCTAAAGCTGATGATTTGTCTCCCACTTCTAATTTAAGTACAGTACCTGATGACATACCAAGGTCACTGAGCTTTGTTGATGTAGTAGCAGTGTTAGTGTTACCAGAGCTGTCTTTATAGCTTAATTTTCCACTTGTCACATACTGTGCTGATGCAATCGAATTTACAGATACCTTATATGACCCTGCTGCCGCTTTTGTACTTGCCGTTGCCGTAAGCTTTGTAGAGTCACTCACTGACGCTTTTTTTGTTGAATAATTTGAGCTGTATTTCATCTTTGAAAGAGAGTCTTTATAAAATCCATAGATTTTGGTATTAAGACCTTTCCAAATCTCCTGCTTCCACTCAAGCTTCTGCTTTTTATTTTCAACTTTTGTCTGTTTTGTACGCTGTGCTGACATTAGCTGATTTACTATAGACTCTGTATCAAGTCCTGATGTAAGTCCTGTCATTCTTATTGGCATAATAACCCTCCTATTCTAAACAGGTACACCAAACAATTACCTGATAATTGTACCTGTTATCTCTTTTCATCTACTATGATACCTGCAATCTCCCATATCTTTTTGATTGCTTCAAGCGTTTCCTCAGGCGGAACTTCACGGATAACTTTATCTGTATCCTTGTCTATAATCTTTATAGATATACGCTGCGTCTCTTCATCTATGTGATATTTCAACTGAGTATTAGACATCTTTATCTTTGAGTTAGTCTCAGATATAGTGCTGTCTATTGTACTCTTAGCTACCTTTCGGTTTTCATTTGCCTGATTTTGCACTTCGCTCTGATTGTTTGAATCACTATTGCTTTCACTTGCTGTCTCTGCTGCTTTCTGTGTATCACTGACAACTTTAACAGAATTTCCTGAAGTATCTGATACAGGCGGTACATAAGATGATGCTGCTCCTGAGTTTGCTGCTCCTACTGACTTTATTGATTCTATTTCCATAATAGTGTCACCTCCGTGTGATTTTCATGTTTGTGTGCTGCTTATCCGAAATTGCAAAAAATCCATTTATATTACATTCCCGAATTTTTATGATTATCCCCGTACAATAAAAATTAAATCTTTAATATAATTACTGATTACTAATTTTTTTGTACCGATACCATTGACATATACTGTAACATTTTTTGTTTCTTTTTGTCTTTTCAATCTGATCTAATCTGATTTGCCATAAATGCAAAAAAATTTACAGCAAATATGAGTTTTTGGCTCTGCTTATTAAACCCAAATCAAAAATGTCATAAACTTCTTTATCCTTTATATCGGCAATTCCCCGCCTTATTTTAGGCTTTGCCGGAAAATAACTTATTTAATACTTCTACATCTATTTCACCCTCTGATGCTTTTTTATTTTCATCCTGTATCTGCATATAAATTTCTTTCCTATATATAGGTACGGATTTTGGTGCATTTATTCCTATCTTCACCTGGTCGCCTTTTATTTCAAGCAATGTTATCTCTATGTCGCTGCCTATCATTATCGACTGGTTTATTTTTCTTGCTAATGCTAACATACTACCCTCCATTCCTATTCTTTACTAATATCTTCTATAATCTTATGCTTTATCTTATAGTCACCTTTTTCAAGTATTACCTGGATAGCTTTTCCATTTGCTGCATTTACTATGACCGGTGCTTTCATGTTTACTGATGCGTCTTTTACATCCTTTGGTATAGTGGCAAACACAAGAAGAACTATATCTTCATCTTTAAGTTCACCCAGTGGTTCAAGAAGTGCATCTTCTACTACAGGATTATAGTCTTTTATGACATTTAGCGGATTTACAACCGGAAAAGCGAGCGACTTTTCCGTCACACACTGAAGCCATGAGAAAAACGGCTTTTTCTCTGCTTCGCTGTCGTATAAAAGAGTAAAGTCCTTATATTCCTCAAATCCCATAATTCCATTTTCAAAGTGAATTATCTTATCATCATCTATTTCTATCTCACCGAAATATTTTGTATCTATTTTCATACAAACCTCCGTTCTGAATTTAATGTGCTCTCGGAATCTTCTGAACGAAGAATTTCGAGATGGATTTTTAATATACAATGACATCTTCGCAATACATACAAAGTATGTATGCGTACACGGTGTGTACGACGAGAAAATGGAAACAGTATATCGGAAATCCAGCCGAAATGACTCGTTTTGAGAAGATACCGAGAGTACATAAGTATAGAAAGGTAGGAAATTATTATGAGAAAACAGATTAAAGGTATTTTAGCGGCAGCTCTATCTGCAGCTATGGTAGTTTCATTTGGCTCAGCAGCAGGTGTAAACAAAGCTTCAGCAGAAGACACAACAACAGAAGCAAAGCATACATACAATGCTATACTTGGATTTGAGTCAGCAGGAGACCCGGATTGGGCATATAGAAAATTTGTTGAGAATGAGGATCAGGGAATAAAAAGTAAAGATTATGACTGCCTCACTCAGTATATGGCAACAAATACGGGTAAACATGATGCAAGTATGACAAATGCAAAAATCGACAAAGATGGTACTTATACGGTTACTGTAGACAATCTTGATTTTTCAAAGCAGACAAGTATAAACATGGCTTATGTTATAACAGACATTCCGGCAGCAATGAAAGGTGTAGAGTTTACAAATGTAAAATATTCTGTTGACGGTGAAGTTGTAGCAACTCAGGATAAAGCAGTGCAGAAATATGATCAGAAAGATTATTATATGCTGATGAGCGTATGCACATACAACAATCCATCTAACAAAGTAAATGAAGCTCTCTCTACAAAATTACCTTCAAAGAGCCTTTCAATCACATTTGATGTAAAGGGTGTTGACTTTGATAAGTCTTACAAAGCAGAAACAGTAGGACTTGCAAAAGGCAAGACAATAAAAAAGAGCGGTGTTACATATAAGGTGACAACAGCAGCTACATATACAGAAGGAACAGACAAGAAAACGACAGGAAAAGTTCAGGTAACAGGATTTGACAAAAAAGCAAAAACATTAAAAGTTGCAGATACTATCAAAGTCGGAACAGAGTCATACGCTGTTACAAGCATCAAAGCAGGTGCGTTTAAAGGGGCATCAAAGGTTACGGCAGTAACGCTTGGAAAGAAAGTAAAATCTATCGGAAAGGATACATTTGTAAATTGCAAAAAGCTTAAGACTTTAACAATCGGTGTTAAGCTCAGCTCAGTAACAAAGAACTCTTTCAAGGGATGCAAGACAGTTAAAGTTAAGGGAACTGCTGCAGCAGCAAACAAGAAATTACTTGCAAAACAGAACAAGACAGTTAAATTTAAGTAATCCTGAAGGCAGATGACTATTTAATAAAAAGGACATTGCACAATGGAAACACCGTTCTGGAAATATGATTTCAGAGGTGTGCCAAAGTGTGCGTGTCCTTTTTTATTGTATAGGAAAATGTTCGTAAAGTAGTGTGATGCCAGGAGCAAAACGCTGTTTTTGCTCTTTTATGGAAACGAATATTGTTAAATATTCGCTTCCGTTTTTTGTTTATACTCTTTTTACATATTATAAATAATTTTTGCCTTTACATCGTCAGCAGTTTCTTTATCTTTCAGGCGTGTGATAATAGCTCCTGCAAATTCAATGCAGGTACCCATGCCACGGCTTGTCGTGAACTGTCCGTCAATAACAACAGGTTCGGTGAGATATTCGGCACAATTAAGATTAACTTCCTGGCCTGGATAGCAGGTAGCTTTATGGTCTTTTAAAATGCCAAGCTGACCATAAACTGTAGGTGCGGCACAAACAGCGGAAAGCAGCTTACCGTTTTCTTTAAACTCCAGGATTTTGTCGGTAAGTGGTTTATAAGCTAAAAGATTAGGTGTTCCCGGAATACCGCCCGGAAGAATAATCATTTTAGCACTGTCAAAATCAGCTTCTTTAAAAAGTTTGTCTGCCTTGATAGTAACATTGTGTGAACTTGTAACCTCGAGTGTGTCAGTGATAGAAACCATATCTATCACAAGTCCGGCACGGCGCACCATATCAACAACTGTAAGCATTTCTACTTCTTCGTATCCCGGTGCCAAAAAAATAAGAGCATCTGTCATAATAAACCTCATTTCTGCACACATAAATTATTTTGTATTAATATATCATTAACATCACACTAAGCTGTGTCAGGTGTGCACAGACACAAAGCTTGTGGATTAAAATCCTGCATTAGCAGTGATTTTGCACTATACTATATTTGTCAATGAAATTAGTATCCGAATAAACTGCTTGTATTTTGCAACAATTCTACAATAAAAATAGAAGCAATAATACAATAAACAAGTCTATTATATCGAAAATTATCCTTTTATAGCTGAACCGTTCTTAAAATTTGATTAAAATTGCAAATCGGTACTGTTAAAATTGTGATGATTTGTTATTATTATAATACAAAGTTTAAAAACAATAAAGAGTGGGATAATTTATATATAA
>OGPP01001819.1_pt1 | contig 14715 bp, 6 predicted proteins | sample 1553021 | NCBI WGS metagenome assembly OGPP01 (sample SAMEA2580217, study PRJEB22360) | human gut metagenome | biome: human gut; feature: human-associated habitat; material: faeces | place: Denmark | collected 2008/2010
CAGAATTCGTTCTGTAAAAACTGGAAAAAGCATGCGTATGAGCTACCAGAGACAAGAAGAAGTCCTGGAAATGCCAAACCTGATCGAAGTCCAGAGGGATTCTTATAAATGGTTTCTTGATGAAGGACTTAGGGAAGTCTTTGATGATATTTCTCCGATCGCGGACTACAGCGGAAAGCTCAGCCTGGAATTCATCGACTTTACATTTGACGAGAAGGATGCGAAATATACTATCGAACAGTGTAAAGAACGTGACGCAACTTACGCCGCACCTTTGAAGGTTCGAGTGAGACTGATTAACAAAGAAACAGAGGAAATCAACGAACACGAGATTTTCATGGGAGATTTACCGATCATGACTGTTACAGGTACCTTTGTCATCAATGGTGCAGAGCGAGTAATTGTCAGCCAGTTAGTACGTTCCCCTGGAATCTATTACGCAATAGCGCATGATAAACTTGGTAAGAGACTGTTCTCCAGTACTGTTATCCCGAACAGAGGTGCATGGCTGGAATATGAGACAGACTCTAATGATGTTTTCTATGTACGTGTTGACAGAACAAGAAAGGTTCCGATCACTGTTCTGATCCGAGCACTTGGTGTAGGAAGCAATGCAGAGATTATTGATCTCTTCGGTGAAGAGCCAAAGATCCTTGCAAGTTTTACAAAGGATACATCCACCAACTATCAGGAAGGTCTTCTTGAATTATACAAGAAAATCCGTCCGGGTGAGCCGCTTGCAGTTGAGAGTGCGGAGAGCCTTATCAATGCAATGTTCTTTGATCCGAGAAGATATGACCTTGCGAAAGTTGGACGTTATAAATTTAACAAGAAGCTCCACCTCAACAGAAGAATCGTTGGTCACAGACTGGCTGAGGATGTTGTTGATGCTTCTACAGGCGAAATCCTGGCAGAAGAAGGAACTGTTGTGACAAAAGAAATGGCAAATACCATCCAGAACAGCGCTGTTCCATATGTATGGATCCTTGGCGAGGAAGACCGCAGAATCAAGGTTCTTTCTAACTTAATGGTTGATATCCGCCACTATCTTCCGGAAATCGAAGATCCAAAGAGCATCGGTGTTACAGAAGCAGTATACTACCCTGTTCTCGAAAACATTCTGGAAGAAAATGATACATTAGAAGACAGGATTGCAGCAATCCACAGAGATATCCATGATCTGATTCCGAAGCATATCACAAAAGAAGACATCTTTGCTTCTATTAACTACAATATGCATCTGGAATATGGCCTTGGCAATGCCGATGATATCGATCACCTTGGCAACCGTCGTATACGTGCGGTAGGTGAGCTGCTTCAGAACCAGTACAGAATCGGTCTTTCCAGACTGGAACGTGTGGTTCGTGAGAGAATGACAACTCAGGATACAGAGAATATTTCTCCACAGTCCCTGATCAATATTAAACCTGTAACTGCAGCAGTGAAAGAGTTCTTCGGTTCTTCCCAGCTGTCACAGTTTATGGATCAGAACAACCCTCTTGGTGAGCTGACACACAAGAGACGTCTTTCCGCCCTGGGACCTGGTGGTCTGTCACGAGACAGAGCCGGATTCGAGGTTCGAGATGTCCATTACTCCCATTACGGAAGAATGTGCCCTGTCGAGACACCTGAAGGTCCTAACATCGGTCTGATCAACTCTCTTGCATCTTATGCAAGAATCAATCAGTACGGATTTATTGAGGCACCATACCGCAAGATCGACAAATCAGATCCTAAGAATCCTCGTGTAACAGATGAGGTTGTATATATGACTGCTGATGAAGAGGATAATTACCATGTAGCACAGGCGAATGAGCCTCTGGACGAAGAAGGATATTTCATTCATAAGAATGTATCCGGTCGTTTCCGTGAAGAGACTCAGGAGTATGAGCGTCATATGTTTGATTACATGGATGTATCTCCTCGTATGGTATTCTCCGTCGCTACTGCCCTGATCCCGTTCCTGCAGAACGACGATGCCAACCGTGCGCTGATGGGATCAAACATGCAGCGTCAGGCTGTGCCGCTTCTGACAACAGAGGCTCCGGTAGTTGGTACTGGTATGGAAGTGAAGACAGCAGTTGACTCCGGTGTCTGCGTAGTTGCAAAGAAATCTGGTACTGTACTTCGTTCCACATCTACAGATATCAGCATTAAGAATGATGATGGTACAAAAGATGATTACCATCTGACTAAATATCTGAGAAGTAACCAGAGTAACTGTTATAACCAGAAACCAATCGTATTCCAGGGTGAGCACGTAGAGGCAGGACAGGTTATCGCAGATGGTCCTTCCACAGCAAACGGAGAACTTGCTCTTGGTAAGAACCCGCTGATCGGATTCATGACATGGGAAGGTTATAACTACGAGGATGCGGTACTCCTCAGTGAAAGACTTGTTATGGACGATGTTTATACATCTGTTCATATTGAAGAATATGAATGCGAAGCCCGTGATACCAAACTGGGACCGGAAGAGATCACACGTGATGTTCCTGGCGTGGGCGACGATGCACTGAAAGATCTGGATGAGCGTGGTATTATCCGCATCGGTGCTGAAGTACGTGCCGGCGATATCCTTGTTGGTAAAGTTACTCCTAAGGGAGAGACAGAGCTTACGGCAGAAGAGAGACTTCTTCGTGCAATCTTTGGTGAGAAAGCACGTGAAGTACGTGATACTTCTCTGAAAGTACCTCACGGTGAATACGGTATTATCGTAGATGCCAAGGTATTTACAAGAGAGAACGGCGATGAGATGTCACCTGGTGTTAACCAGTCCGTACGTATCTACATCGCACAGAAGAGAAAGATTTCCGTTGGTGATAAGATGGCCGGACGTCATGGTAACAAGGGTGTTGTTTCCCGTGTACTTCCTGTTGAAGATATGCCATTCCTTCCGAACGGACGTCCTCTTGATATCGTGCTGAACCCTCTGGGTGTGCCTTCCCGAATGAATATCGGACAGGTCCTGGAGATTCACTTAAGCCTTGCTGCGAAAGCACTTGGATTCAACGTTGCAACTCCTATTTTCCAGGGTGCAAACGAGCATGATATCCAGGATACACTGGAACTTGCAAACGACTATGTAAACACAGAAGACTTTGAAGAGTTCCGCGAGAAATACAAAGACATTTTAGCACCGGATGTAATGCAGTATCTGGATGAGAACAAAGCCCACAGAGCACTGTGGAAGGGTGTTCCGATTTCCAGAGACGGTAAAGTGCGTCTGCGTGACGGCCGTACAGGAGAGTATTTCGACAGTCCTGTAACAATTGGTCACATGCATTATCTGAAACTGCACCATCTGGTTGATGATAAGATCCATGCACGTTCTACAGGTCCTTACTCTCTGGTAACACAGCAGCCACTGGGTGGTAAAGCACAGTTCGGTGGACAGCGTTTTGGTGAGATGGAGGTTTGGGCACTGGAAGCATACGGTGCATCCTACACACTGCAGGAAATCCTGACAGTAAAATCCGATGATGTTGTTGGACGTGTTAAGACATACGAAGCAATCATCAAGGGTGACAATATTCCTGAGCCGGGTATTCCGGAATCCTTCAAGGTTCTCTTAAAAGAACTTCAGTCTCTTGGTCTGGATGTGAAGGTACTCAAGGATGACAATACAGAAGTACATCTTCTTGAATCTGTAGATTACGGTGACACAGACCTTCGTTCTGTCATCGAGGGAGATTCCAGAAGACATCATGACAGAGAAGAAGACTACGGCAAACATGGCTATACAAAGCAGGAGTTTGACGGAGAAGAACTCGTTGACATTGACGAGGATGAAGATGAGGATGACTTCATTGAGCTGGATGAGGCTCTTGAAGACAATGACGAAGAGTAAGAAAGGGGAAAGAATACATGGCAGAAACAACTAACGCCAATGAAACATATCAGCCAATGACTTTCGATGCCATCAAAATCGGACTGGCGTCCCCTGAGAAAATCAGAGAGTGGTCAAGAGGCGAGGTTTTAAAACCTGAGACCATCAACTACCGTACCTTAAAGCCGGAGAAAGACGGACTTTTCTGTGAAAGAATCTTTGGACCGAGCAAGGACTGGGAGTGCCACTGTGGAAAGTACAAAAAGATTCGCTATAAAGGTGTTGTCTGCGACAGATGTGGTGTAGAAGTTACCAAATCCTCTGTACGTAGAGAGCGTATGGGACATATCGAGCTGGCTGCTCCGGTATCCCACATCTGGTATTTCAAAGGAATTCCGTCCCGTATGGGACTGATCCTTGACATTTCTCCGAGAACTCTGGAGAAAGTTCTTTACTTTGCTAACTATATCGTACTGGATCCGGCTAATTCCGGACTCCAGTACAAACAGGTACTTACAGAGAGAGAATATCAGGATGCACGTGAGGCTTATGGGTATGATTTCCGTGTAGGTATGGGTGCAGAATCCATCAAAGAGCTTCTTGAGGCAATTGATCTTGAGAAAGATTCTGTTGAACTGAAAAAAGAATTAAAAGATGCTACAGGCCAGAAACGTGCCAGAATCATCAAACGTCTGGAAGTTGTAGAATCCTTCCGTGAGTCTGGAAACCGTCCTGAGTGGATGATCATGACAGTGATTCCTGTAATCCCGCCGGATCTTCGTCCTATGGTTCAGCTGGATGGAGGACGTTTTGCTACATCTGACTTAAATGATCTTTACAGAAGAATCATCAACCGTAACAACCGTCTGAAGAGACTTCTGGAATTAGGTGCACCGGATATTATCGTTCGTAACGAGAAACGTATGCTTCAGGAAGCTGTTGATGCCCTGATCGACAACGGTCGTCGCGGACGTCCTGTAACAGGTCCTGGAAACAGAGCCCTGAAATCCCTTTCTGATATGCTGAAAGGTAAATCCGGACGTTTCCGTCAGAACCTTCTTGGTAAGCGTGTTGACTACTCCGGACGTTCCGTTATTGTTGTTGGACCAGAGCTGAAGATTTATCAGTGCGGTCTGCCAAAAGAGATGGCAATCGAGCTGTTTAAGCCTTTCGTTATGAAAGAACTGGTAGCAAACGGTACCTCTCACAATATTAAGAATGCCAAGAAGATGGTAGAGAAGCTTGAGCCAGCTGTATGGGACGTTCTGGAAGATGTTATCAAAGAACATCCGGTTATGCTGAACCGTGCACCTACACTGCATCGTCTGGGTATCCAGGCGTTTGAGCCGATCCTTGTAGAAGGTAAGGCTATTAAGCTTCATCCGCTTGTTTGTACCGCTTTCAACGCTGACTTCGATGGTGACCAGATGGCTGTCCATCTTCCACTGTCCCAGGAAGCACAGGCAGAGTGCCGTTTCCTGCTTCTGTCTCCGAACAACCTTCTGAAACCTTCTGATGGTGGACCGGTAGCCGTTCCTTCACAGGATATGGTCCTTGGTATTTACTATCTGACACAGGAAAGACCTGGAAATAAGGGAGAAGGAAAGTTCTTCAAGAGCGTAAATGAGGCAATTCTGGCATATGAGAATCAGGTAATTACTCTGCAGTCCAAGATTCTTGTCCGCTGTAGCAAGGTAATGCCGGATGGAAGCACTTTCACAGGCAACGTGCAGTCTACACTGGGACGTTTCCTGTTCAATGAGATCCTGCCACAGGATCTTGGATTTGTTGACAGAAGCATTCCGGGAAATGAGCTTCTTCTTGAGGTTGACTTCCTGGTTGGTAAGAAACAGCTGAAACAGATCCTTGAAAAAGTTATTAATACTCACGGAGCAACCAAGACTGCTGAGGTTCTGGACTCTATCAAAGCTATGGGTTACAAGTATTCTACAAGAGCTGCCATGACTGTATCTATTTCTGATATGACCGTGCCGCCGCAGAAGCCTGAGATGATCAAGGCTGCACAGGATACTGTAGATAAGATCACAAAGAACTATAAACGAGGTCTTATTACTGAGGAAGAGCGTTATAAAGAGGTTGTTGATACCTGGAAGAAGACTGACGATGAGCTTACTCATGCACTTCTTTCCGGACTTGATAAGTACAACAACATCTTCATGATGGCTGACTCTGGTGCCCGTGGATCTGATAAACAGATCAAACAGCTTGCAGGTATGCGTGGATTGATGGCCGATACAACCGGACATACAATCGAGCTTCCTATCAAGTCAAACTTCCGTGAAGGTCTGGACGTACTGGAATACTTCATGTCCGCTCATGGAGCGCGTAAAGGACTTTCTGATACCGCTCTTCGTACAGCCGATTCCGGTTACCTGACAAGACGTCTTGTTGACGTATCTCAGGATCTGATCGTACGTGAGATGGACTGCTGTGAGAACAGAGCAGAGATTTCCGGTATGTATGTAAAAGGTTTCATGGATGGCAAGGAGGAGATCGAGAGCCTTCAGGATCGTATTACAGGTCGTTTCTCCTGCGAGACCATTAAGAATAAAGAGGGCGAAGTCCTTGTAAAAGCAAACCACATGATTACTCCGAAGCGTGCTGCACGTATCATGAAAGAGGGTGTAGACAACATTACCGGAGGTGCTGTTGAGCAGGTTAAGATCCGTACCATCCTGAGCTGTAAGTGTAAGGTTGGTGTGTGTGCGAAGTGCTATGGCGCAAACATGGCTACCGGTGAGCCGGTACAGGTTGGTGAGTCCATCGGTATCATCGCTGCACAGTCTATCGGTGAGCCAGGTACACAGCTGACTATGCGTACTTTCCATACAGGTGGTGTTGCCGGTGGAGATATCACACAGGGTCTTCCTCGTGTCGAGGAGCTTTTTGAGGCAAGAAAGCCGAAAGGACTTGCTGTCATCACTGAAATCAAGGGTGTTGCTACAATCAATGACACCAAGAAGAAGAGAGAGATCATCGTAACAGATCCGGAGACTGGTGATTCCAAGACTTACCTGATCCCATACGGTTCCCGTATCAAGGTCATGGACGGACAGGTTATGGAGGCTGGTGATGAGCTTACAGAAGGTAGTGTAAACCCGCATGATATTCTTCGAATCAAGGGTGTTCGTGCAGTTCAGGATTACATGATCCGTGAGGTTCAGCGTGTATACCGTCTTCAGGGTGTTGAGATTAACGATAAACATATCGAGGTTATCGTTCATCAGATGCTGAAGAAAATCCGTATCGAGGATAACGGAGATTCTGAGTTCCTGCCAGGTACACTTGTTGACTTCCTTGAGTATGAGGAAGTAAATGAGAAACTGGAAGCTGAGGGATTACGTCCTGCAATTGGAAAACAGGGAATGCTTGGTATTACCAAGGCATCTCTGGCAACTGATTCCTTCTTGTCAGCTGCTTCTTTCCAGGAGACTACCAAGGTTCTGACCGAAGCTGCTATTAAGGGTAAGGTTGACCATCTGATCGGTTTGAAAGAGAACGTAATCATCGGTAAACTGATTCCAGCTGGTACAGGTATGAAGTGCTACAGCGATGTAGAGCTTGATACAGGAATGCCGGAAGAGCCAGAAGAAATCGAATTCGATGAAATGGACGACGAGGATCAGGATGTGCTGGATGTAGCGGAAGACTCAGAAGAGCTGGAGACTGCTGATGAGGCAGATCTTGCAGTGGATGAGGATACATTTGAGGATGAGGATTCTTCTGAAGACAGTGAAGAATAAACGATAAAATATGAAATCCCCCAGGGTGACAGAAATGTTGCTTTGGGGGATTTTTGTGTAACAGAGAATTCTATGGAACTTACTGTTACACAAAAAAGTGCAGCCCGGCAGGAACACACTGCAGCAGCAAGGGAAATGCTGCTCGAGACAATCCGCCGTAGGCGAGGGTAAGGAAAAATATGGATAGAGGAAAATACAACCTGGTCTATCATTTGTGGTAAGATTCCTGTATAATGTTTTATGTAACTATTCAGAAGGCAGTATTCCGCGAGGTGTTCTGGGGGAAAAGTAGTTCACAGAAAACCCGAGAATAGCGGTGTGAAATCACGTAAACCATGATTTCTGTGCATCGTGACGGGGAAGACTTGCCAGTCTATTTAAAAAGTCATTACCCATTCGAGGAGGGAGAACATACATGGATAAAGATGTTCCGGTTTCCGTCTGGCCAGAATGGAAACTTGTAGAGAAAATAGGGGAAGGCTCTTTTGGAAAAGTTTATAAAGCGAAGCGGACAGAACGCGGCCGTTCTTTTTACTCCGCCATCAAGATCATATCTATTCCGGGAAGTAAAGGGGAACTGGATAGTGTACGGTCAGAGATGAATAATGAGCAGTCTACCAGAGAATATTTTCGAAATCTGGTAGAAGACTGCATTCAGGAAATATATACTATGGAGCATTTTTGCGGAAATTCCCATGTGGTTTCATTTGAAGATTTCAAAGTGGTGGAATATTTGGATGAGATCGGCTGGGACATTTCCATAAGAATGGAATATCTTACCAGTTTTATGGATTACTGCACAGGCAAGGAGCTTACTGAGAAGGAAGTGATCAAGCTTGGCTGTGACCTGGCTATGGCATTGATTTATTGCAGAAAATTGAATATTATTCACCGTGATGTGAAACCGGAGAATATTTTTGTGTCCAGATTCGGTGATTTTAAGCTGGGTGACTTTGGAATTGCCAGGGAACAGGCACATACTATGAGCAATATGTCCAAGAAAGGTACCTATTCCTACATGGCACCGGAGATTTACAAGGGTGAGAAGTACGACAGCAGTATTGATATCTATTCCCTTGGAATTGTATTATATAAATTGATGAATCAGAACAGGCTGCCTTTTCTTTCACTGGATAAGCAGTTGATTACATACAGAGATAAAGAGACTGCCCTTGCACGGAGAATGGCAGGGGAGAAAATGCCGGTACCAGTTAATGCCAGTGCTGCTTTTTCCCACATTATACTAAAAGCATGTGCATATGAGCCGGGGAAACGTTACAGGAAACCAGAAGATATGCTGCGGGATTTGGAGAAGCTTCGTCTGGCACCGGTGAATGCAGAGAAAGAGTGGGAGAAGTCCCAGTGGGAGCTGACAAATTCGGCAGAACTTGAGCGGGACCAGAGAAGATATGCCCCTCAGGAGCCGGAAGACCGTATGGAGCGGACCCATGTGGCAGAAGACCCTCAGATTGAGAAAGCTGTCCGGGAAGAAGAGGCACAGCTCAGAAAGCCTGCGAAAAATGCAGTGAAAAATTATGAGAAACAGTCAGTAAATGCCTCTTCCACTAAGCGAAAGAAGCAGCAGAGAAGCGGGTGGGACCAGGAAAGACAGATTTCACCATGGACAGTTTCCCTTATTGTAGTGGCGCTTGCGGCATGCATTATTATTGGTGTTTATATGAAATTAATCCATGATGAGAATCGCAAGGCTCAAAATACGGAGAACGTTATGGAAGTTCTGGAAGCTAATGATAACAGTACTGCTCAAATTGATGAATTTTCTACTTCAATTCAGACAATTAAGGAGCAGGCGAATACAATTGTAAGCGAACTTCCGGACTGCAAGGAAGTTGGCAAGGAAGGCGATCGGCTTCGCTACTATGACAGCAATGGGAAACTGGTAAAAGCGCTGATTTATCCGGAGACATCCGAAGATGGAGTTTATGAGGAGTATTATTACTGGGATGAACGTCTGTTTTTTGCATATGTATGGACCGGTAATAAGAAGGAATTATATTACTATGACAAGCGTGGCAAACTGATCCGCTGGATCGATACAGACGGAACTGTCCACGATAAGGAGAATGACAGTACTGAGTACACCAAGCGTGGCGAGAAATACTGGAAAAATGCGCTGGAGCAGTTAGATGAATGATGATACCGGTCATATAAGAAGTGGCTGTGATTCTTTGGAACATCGACAGACAGGCGAAGAGGAATAGAATGACATATCATATTGATTATGCATATACCTGCCATGCAGGGAAAGTGCGACCAAATAACGAGGACAATTTCTGGTGCTGTGGAGAGCACCTTCCAGTGAGTAATCATGGAACAGAAGAAATCCGTACTGGTCTCAGACTTCGGGAGAGCCTTCCGGTAATGGCTGTTTTTGACGGCATGGGAGGGGAGAGCCAGGGGGAAATGGCTGCCTGGCTTGCTTCTGACAGCCTGGAGCATTTTTATAGGGAAAATAAGGGGATGCTTCGTAAAGCACCAGAACTTTTTCTTACGGAAGCCTGTAAGAATATGAATCAGGCTGTATGTGATTATGGTCGGGAACAACGGATCAGTGCCATGGGAACTACTATGGCGATGATTGCTTTTGGAAAAAAAGAAGCGTATATCTGTAATCTGGGAGACAGCAGGATTTATCGGTTTTCCAAGGGGGATTTTTCACAGATTTCCAGAGATCATGTGTTGAAAAGCTGCAGATTTGGGAAAGCACCACTGACTCAGTTTCTGGGAGTGGAGGAGACCGAGATGAAGCTGGAACCTGCCATTGCGGCAATTCCTTATCAGGACAGGGACCGTTATCTGCTTTGCTCAGACGGGGTAACAGATATGTTATCTGACCGCGAGATTGAAGAAATTATGAAGTTGGAGGACTCAATTCGTGATATTGCCCATGCTCTTTTAACAAGGGTACTGGATAAAGGGGCCAGAGATAATACTACGATCATTCTCTGCGAGGTAAGAGCAGAGAATCGGCCGTTCAAAACCTGGCTTTTACAGAAGAAGGGATAAATCAGAGGGCAAATTTTTTCACAATTTAAGTAGTTAATTATAGGAAAATGAAGGTGATTTATGATGAAAAATCGTATGCAGGATCTTGATTTTGAACAGACAGTGGCATTTGATTCCGTAAAGGATTTTGAATTTACCAGAAGGGCCGCCCAGAGATTTCGTCAGGTAGTCAGTCTGGATGGATTTGAGGATGAAGATGCTGACGTTATTTTTCATTATTTATATAAAGAGATGGAGCTGGTTTCGTTCGGAGATCATTTGAAGAGATATATCTATGAAAGAGCCGGGATTGAGGAACCGTTTTGGGAAGTGCCTCAGGAGGTATACAGAGATATTGCAGTTGATTCTTTCCGGGAAACCTATACACCCAAGTCTATGAATCCTACTTCAACTAAGCTTCCTGCGTTGGTGAACAATTGGCTTACACAGGCCTCAGTAAAGCGCGAGACTGTATTTCTGCTGGGCTTCGGGCTTCGCATGAGCGCGGAGGATGTTTCAGACTTTCTGACAAGGGTGCTGAAGGAGCAGGATTTTGATTTCTATAATCCAGAGGAAGTGATCTACTGGTATTGTTATAGTAAGCAGCTTCCTTACAGCAAGGCAGAGGAATATAAAGAGAATTACAAATCCATGGAACCTGCAGCAGATAAGGGAAAAGTGGCGGAAGTAATCAGCGGCGATTTTACCATAGATACAGAGGAAAAATTGCTGAAATATCTGGCATGCCTGAAAGCTGGCTGGGATGATCCAATGAATGAGAAGAGTCAGGCATTTCAGGAGTTCCTGCGCCTTCTGGAACATGCGAAGCAGATCATTGCGGCCATGTATCAGAAGGATGAGGAGGAGAAAGGCCGGGATAAGGTCTGGAAACCGGAGAGTATTACTCCGTCTGATGTGGAGAAGGTAATCTGCAATGGTATTCCTATTAATAAGATGGGAAATCTGAAAAAAATGTCAGCCTCTATCTTGGCGAAACATTTCAGCCAGAAGAGATTCAGCAGACAGAGAATTACCAATATTCTGAATCACAAGTTCCCGGTAGAGCGGTTTGATCTTCTTACGCTGGAGTTCTTTATCGTGTCTCAGGAGATGGAGGATGATGATCCCTATGACAGATACCATCATTTCATAGAGGAAGCGCAGAGAATCCTGAAAAAGTGTGGAATGAGCGAGATTTATATTGTGAACCCATACGAATGTTTCCTGCTGATGTGTCTTTTGACGGATTGTCCGCTGGCTGTTTTTTCGGAGATATGGGAAATGTCATATGAAGAGAATGGGGACGAGGAGTAAGAAATTTCTTAATATAGAAATGCGCAGTGTTGTTTGGAGGCACTGCGCATTTTTAATAGCAATTAAGGTTAATCATTATAGTAGAGATAAATACTGCGGCTAAGCTGTGCAATTGTATTCTGGGCTTCTCCCGGGCTGGAGAGGTTCTGGGAAAGGAAGACGATGACCAGATCGTTTCCACCCTGTGCGTTGTACAGGATTCCGGCATCATTTTCTACATCGGAAAGCTCACCGGTTTTGTTGGCAACGCTGACGCCCTCTGGCAGGGCTGCCGGAATCTTGTTGGTACGTTGCTGCTGCTTCAGAAGGGAATACATTTCTTCTGCATGTAAAAGGCTTGGCGTCTGAGTAGTATCAGAGCAGATCTGGTAAATTTCTTTCAGAAATTTTCCACAGTCATAGGCAGAAGTGTAATTATCTCCGAATTCGTTGCTGGCAAGAAGCAGTCGTCCCATGGAAGTATTTGTGTAGCCGTGAGACTGACAGAAACTGTTTACTTTCTGCATACCTGCAGTGCTGTCGCCACTTCCCAGGCAGGAAACCAGACTGTTTGCCGCGTCATTATCACTGACGGTGATCATTGGTGTCAGATAGGAATCCAGGGTGGCAGAACCATACTGCTGGGACAAAGAATCATAATTCTCATATACTGCACCCATAATGAAAAGCTTGATCAGGCTGGCTGCCTGCATTGGGGAATCATTGATCGTAGCCTCTGAGCCGCCTGAAAGGTCACAGATATAAACGCTCCAGGAACCGTTTGAAACAGGAAGCTGGGATTGGACCTGAGAGACCAGAGTATCCATCTTTTCATCGGATTTGTTGTCAAAAGCAGAACTTCCGTGGGAGGGAGAGATGGTGCCATCATCGTCAGAAAGTTCGGGGGTAATAGCAGCCATGGTAGAATCTTTTTTTCCATGGGAAGTGCCATTTGTTGTCTGAGCGGAGTTGGAACCGGATGACTGGGAAGGGCCTACTGGTTCTGTATTGGCAGCAGGAGTCTGATAAGGAACAGTTACTTCCTCCGGAGTTGGAGAAGACTGTACAGAACCTGCATTTTCTCTCTGGGAAGGTCCCTGGACAGAAGAATCATCAGTAGAAGCTTCGCTGTCGGAACTTCCATCATCAGAAACAAAGCCGCTTTGGTCGGCGCCTTCAGAAGTTTCATCACCAGAGGTAAATCCGGAAGCTTCACCGTCAGTGAAATCTTCAGTCTGGGCTGTTGCTGAACCGTTTTTTGCCAGATTAATACTTCTCTGGCTGTCCCTTCTGAAGAAAGTAAGGTAAAGAATGATAAGAATTAGTAAAGCAGCGACAATGCCAAGAAAAATCAGCAGATAAGAAGAGGTTTGTTTCTTTCTATTATTTTTCATAAGTTCTCCTTTCGAATCAATGAAATATCTGGAAGAGACATTATTTTATGGCAATAAATCCAGATTTATTTTTCCGCAAAATATGCATCAATCCCATCAGCGATTCCAGATGCCATTGTGTTCTGAAAATCCGGATTGCTCATTTTCAGATCATCAGATTCATTGGTCATAAATCCCATTTCCACAATAGTTACCGGAATGGTGCTCCAGTTGATTCCAGCCATATTGTCGGCATATGTTACGCCGCGGTTTTCAAATCCGGTTGCGTCACAATAGGCATCCAGAATGCACTGGGAAAGGCTGTTGGAATCATCATAGAGCTGGGATACATAAGGATTGGAAGAGGAGGGGGAAATGGTAAGTGCACCGGCAGCAGAGGACGATTCAGCACCATTGGCATGGATACGCACGTAAACCTCGGCCCCCTGTCCGGCAACATATTCAGCTCGCTCTTTATTGCTGATGGCAGTATCATTATCCGTTCTGGTGAGAACAGTCTGATAGCCACGGTTTTCCAGAATCTGCTGCAGCTTCAAAGAAACATCCAGATTCAGCTGATATTCAGGCAGACCTGAAAAAGTTCCCTGGGTTCCTGTTGAGGCTTTGGCTTTCATTTCTGTGGAACCTGGACCAAGAGGTTCAAGGTCACTCATATCCACATTTGGACCCTGATGACCGGGATCAATACCGATTATATGTGACTGGGCTACAGGCGGTCCCTGAAGCTCGTCAGTGGTCTCAGCACAGACAGTGCACAGATTTATAAGTCCTGCTCCGGAAAAAATCATGAGGCCAAATGCAAAAATCCGGGAGAATCCACTGGGTTTAGCCACTGCTTTTTTGAAACACATATGTATACTCCTGTTCATGTTAATTCTTTTTTCGACTATTCAGCAGATTGTATTTTGAAAAGCAGGTACTGTAGAGGTGCTGAAAAGTTCTTGTTTCTTATTATAATAATGTGAAGCTGTGAATGCAATGTAAAGTTAAGTTTTCCTAGAGCGTGTTTGAAAAAGGCTTTCTGCAAGATGTGCGTCACAATTTGCGGTATATTTCACCCGAATTCGGTTACCGTAGCCCGCTACGGCGCCCTCATCCGAGCGAAATCTCCCACAAATTGTGATGCAGATCACGGGAATGATTTTTTTTAACGCTCCAGAACAGCAGTAAAAAATACATTATAATAAGAAGAAACCTATTTATAATTCACAGTGATAAATTGTAAAAACCTTGAAAAAATAAGGAAAAATTGATGAAAAACACCTTGACAGAGATATGCAGACAGGATATAATCAAAAAGCGTGCGAAATAAGGCATTTTTTTCCGCGCTTACTAAGATAATAGCAACCGCAAGGAAACCCCATAGAACAATCTATGGAGAAATAAATCGGGAGGTGAAATGGAATGCCAACATTCAACCAGTTAGTAA
>OGPP01001822.1_pt1 | contig 14698 bp, 14 predicted proteins | sample 1553021 | NCBI WGS metagenome assembly OGPP01 (sample SAMEA2580217, study PRJEB22360) | human gut metagenome | biome: human gut; feature: human-associated habitat; material: faeces | place: Denmark | collected 2008/2010
TGAAGCAGGGGATTGCTTATTCTGCGTTCAAATCGAACTCACGTGGGACTTTTACTTTTCTTTTTTCTTCGCATCCATGCTCACAAAGAAGTTTGCAAGAATTGCACCGGAAATATTATGCCATACACTAAATACTGCACCCGGGATCGTTGCAAGCGGATATGCTGCAAAGTGAGTGGTCGCAAGTGAAGTGGCAAGTCCGGAATTCTGCATGCCGACTTCGATGGAAATTGCACGGCATTTTGTGGTGTTGAGCTTCAGTACCTTTCCGATTCCATAGCCAAGCAGGTAACCGAGTACGTTGTGGCAGATGACGACTACTACGATCAGAAGTCCGCAGGTCATGATCTTTGCTGAATTTGCAGAAACAACAGCTGCCACGATTGCTACGATTGCTGTGGTAGAGATCAGCGGCAGAACCTCTACAGCCCGCTCGGTAAATTTCTTAAAGAAATGGTTGATTACAAATCCAAGCACGATCGGTACGATGACTACCTTCACGATGGAAAGGAACATGCTTGCCATGTTGACATCTACCTTCTGTCCTGCATAGAAGTAGGTAAGCAGCGGAGTTAAGAACGGTGCAAGGACGGTGGATACTGCCGTCATTCCTACGGAAAGTGCTACGTCTCCGCCGGACAGGTAAGTCATAACATTCGAGGAAGTACCGCCTGGGCAGGTGCCTACCAGAATGACACCGATTGCCAGCTCTATTGGGAGATTGAAGACCTTTGTGAGGAAAAATGCCAGAAGCGGCATGACCGTAAACTGCGCGATGCAGCCGATTACGACATCCTTCGGGCGGCTGAATACAACCTTGAAATCATTTGGCTTCAATGTCAGGCCCATGCCAAACATAACGATGCCAAGCAGTGTATTGACATAACTTGTTTTGATAAAGCTGACGCTATTTGGTGCAAACAGTGCAAGCGCAGCAACCGCGATTACGATGACAGCCATGTATTTGCTGACAAATTTTGTGATTTTCTTCAGTAATTCCATGATGATTCTCTCCTCATTATTTTTTTGTTACCGTTCAGATCCAGATAAACTTTTCTTCGATTCTTAACAATAACTTTTTTGTAACTCTTCCATCCCAGATTCCAGACCTCTTTATCTTTTGTCTGTTCGACATGGCTTCGTTACGTTTCCTCGTATTTCACGGGCGGGTTTCCTCAAACCTCGGCATACGCTTCCATAAATATTGATCCTCGGTTGAATCCCATTCACGGAATCGATGCTTCTTGTGTGGCGGAAAAGATATTGGTTTGCTTATCGCGAATCACAAATCCAAACATCTCTTTTTCTGCCTGGCAGTACCAGAAATCTGCCAGACCCGCATTTTGAACGAACCCTTGTTTCATGGTTTCCATCAAAAAAGCCTCTGTCTCCGTTAAAGAGACAAAGGCTTTTATCCTCTGCGGTACCACTCTTTTTGCCGTATGTACGGCCACTTAGCTCCACATCCTATAATGGGAAACAGAATAACGACTGTTAACCGTTCAGACTTACGCGGAATCCTTTCAGTCTGAAAGCTCAGAGGTGATTTTCATTGAAACTTCATCGCCGCCTTTCCACCGTCAGCGGCTCTCTGTGGAATCCCTTTCAATTACTCTTCCTCGTCATTGCGAAATACTTAGATTGGCATCATAATAGCGCTGCATTTTAAAAATGTCAAGCGGCAGATTGTATTTATTTTGTATTTCGTTCAGAGCCAACCTTATTTTCTATGTTCCATCACGATTGCGCCGAAAAATACGACTACCACGATTGCAATGATTACTACTGTGATTGCTGTTTCCATCCGTTTTTCACCTCCGTTCTTTTCTTTTTTCGGACCGGAAGTCCCTGTTTACGGATGGAATGTTATGGCAGATCAGTACATTGCAAATACCAGAGCAGCTTTTTGCGGGCGGCGTGTTCTTTCCTTTCCCGTGCCATGCAAAACAGCGGCCAGAGAATCGTCAGAAATGTACAGGGCAAAAGCAAATCAAACAAAAGACGCAATCGCACGGTAACTATTTCGGTTCCGCTCTCACTGCCTGCCGCGCCGCGCAGCACCTGAGCATGCTCAGATTCCGGCCGGCAGTCCTGCATCGTCACGCGCAAAAGTGCGGCAGAGAGCTGCCAGGAATTTTCAGTGTCCGGCATGAGCCTTAAAATCTGCGGAAAAAACGCGCCGTCCAGCATCGCAAGTAATAAAATCAGGCTCATCAGGCCGGAAATTTTTCGTTTTCTGTTCATGGACGGATGCCTCCTTCCTTTTTTCCCGACTGCGTTCATGAGCAAGTAGCGAAGCGGATTGCGAATGTCCGCTTTACAAAAGACCTGAAGCGAGGGAATGCTTATCTGTGTTCAAACAGCTCAGCCGGATCAACTTAATTTTATTATAAACAGCCCTCTGTCCTTTTTCAAGTTAAGCCCGTTTTTCTGACCGTATCTTAGCGTTTTCTTATTACCATAAAAGAGCCAGAAGAAGCGTTTTATTGCTCCTCTCAGTGACTCGTCTGTCCGGTCAAAAAACATGCCACAAAATGTCCGGCGCTGACTTCCTTAAGCTGTGGCTGACTTTCACGGCACTGCTCCATACAGCTTTTACAGCGCTTCGCAAACGGACAGCCCTCCTGCAGCTGCAGCGGACTTGGAGGTTCGCCTTTTAAGAGCTGGATTTCTTCCTTCTGGTCACAATACACATCAAAAATGGAGTTGAGCAGCGCTTTCGTATACGGATGCATGCACTCCTGCTCCAGATGCTCGCTGTCGATCAATTCAACGATGCGGCCGAGATACATCACCGCAATCCGCTGCGTCACACTGCGCACAAATGCCAGATCATGACCGATAAAAATACAGCCCATGTTCTGCTCTTCGATCAGATTCACGAGCAGCTGTGCGATCTGATTCTGCACAGACACATCAAGCGCCCCTGTCGCCTCGTCGCAGATCAGCAGCCCCGGAGAGATCGCGATTGCTCTTGCAATCGCCACACGCTGCAGCTGACCGCCAGAAAGCTCATGCGGATAGCGCATGGCAAAGTCGCGCGGCAATCCTACCTTCTCCAGGAGCTTTTCCGCCTCGGCAAGCGCCTGCTGCTTCGGCACATGGTCAAAATTTCTCCGCGGCTCCGCAAGATACGTTCCGATCTTCATTCTCGGAGAAAACGAACTCAGCGGGTCCTGGAAAACCATCTGGATTTTTCTGCGGAACGCCTGCTTTTCTTTTCCTTTCAGTTTTGTGTACTCTTTCCCTGAAAGCTTCATCGTGCCCGATGTCACAGGCAGGGATCCGACCAGCATTTTTGCCAGTGTGCTCTTTCCGCAGCCGCTCTCTCCGACGATTCCGAGCAGTTCTCCTTTTTCCAGTGTAAAGCTCACGTCTGAAACAGCGCGAAGCTGCTGCTTTTTCACCGGAAATATTTTACTTACATGTGATACCTCAAGCAGCACCTCTTCACCGTGCAAATCGTTTTCCTCCCAACTTCGGAACTGCCTCAAGCAGATCCTTTGTATACTGTTCCTTCGGATGATAGATGATTTCGTCTCTGCTGCCAAACTCTACCAGATGGCTGCGGCACATGACACCGATCTTGTCCGACAGATATGAGGCAACTCCCATGTTGTGCGTCACCAGGATGATCGTCGTGCCGTACCGGTCCCGCAGCTCCTTCATCTCATGCACCACCTGCGCCTGGATCGTCACATCAAGTGCAGAGGTCGGTTCATCAGCCAACAGAAGCTTTGGCTGTGCGGTCATTCCCATCGCAATGCCGACGCGCTGCTTCATACCGCCGGAAAGCTCAAACGGATAGGACTCCATCACGCGCTTTGTATCCGTCAGATGCATTTTTTTGAGCATGCTCACGGCCTGCTCAAAATATTCTTTTGCGGATTTCTTCTCATGCACAGCAATCGACTCGCTGTACTGTGTTTTAATTTTCTGGATCGGATCAAGGGCGGCACCGACATCCTGAAAGATCATCGCAATATCATGGCCTCTGATTTCCTGCATTTCCTGTTCTTTCATTTTCACCAGGTCACGTCCGCCAAATAAAATACTGCCGCCCGTCACCTTTCCGCCCGGCGGCAACAAACCGAGAATCGCACGGATCAGGGTCGTCTTCCCACTTCCGCTTTCTCCGACAATACTGACAATCTCCCCTTCCGAAACGGAAAGGGAGACGTCAGAGACTGCCGGCGTGCCATTCTGATAGCATATCGTACAGTTTTGAATCTCAAGTATGTTCATTTTTTCTTTATTCTGCTGCTGTCCACTTGGATGTAAGCATATAGTAATCGATCGGGAATACCGTCACGTCTTTTACCTTGTCGGTGTTGATCAGCGTAATGTTTTCGTTTGCATACAGGAACAGCGTCGGGCACTCTTCGGTCAGCACATTCTCTGCATCTACGAAGCACTGTACACGATCCTCATAATCAAATGCCGTATCGAGGCGCTCCATTACCTCCTGGAATGCATCGCTGTGAAAAGCGGTATAATTGTCCGGGCCTCCGTCTGACCAGCGGTTCTTCAGATAGGACTGTCCGTCTGCATTGTTGACGGTCTGCCAGCCGCCGCCGATGAAATCAAAATCTCCGCTGTCACGCGCATCCGAGGTATTCTCCATCAGATCGATCTCCACATGGATGCCGGCTGTCTTCCACATATCCTGCATTGCCTGATATACGGCGGTAGAAGCATTAGAGCGAAGCGCAATGTGCAGCTCAAGCTCCTCTCCATCCTTCTCCACGTATCCGTTTCCATCGGTATCCTCATAGCCAGCCTCTGCCAGATACTCTTTCGCCTTGTCCAGATCATACGTCTGGCTCTCTACGTCCTTGCCTTCATCGTATCCAACTGTATCCGGGAATGCTTTTCCAAGTGCCTGTGCATAGCCATTTCCTGCTACCTGCGCGATAACATCACGGTCAATCGCATAGGAAAGTGCCTTTCTGAGATTTACATCTGCAGTTGGGCGGCCCTCACGGCAGTTCATTTCCAGGTCGTTCTCACGCGTACCGGTTACCTTTACCATCTCAATGTTGTTGCTTCCCTCGATCTGTGAAATCGTGGTGGAGCTCGGTGCCACTGCTACATCGATGTCTCCGGAAAGCATCGCGCTGACCTTCGTGTCATCATCGATGTTGAGTACGGTAACGCTGTCCACACCCGGTGTACCATCCCAGTAATACTCATTTGCTTTCAGCTCATATTTCTCCTCCGGTACATACTCCTCGCACACAAACGGACCGGTGCAGACCGGTGCATTGTCATAGTTGCTCGTATCAACCGTTGTATCTACGATGATGCACATCGGCTCGGTCAGGTAGTACGGGAATGCGCTGTACGGCTCTGTCGTCTTGAAGATAACATTTTCGCCATCTACTTCTACGCTTGCAAGCTTCAGGTTTTCGCCACGGCTGTTCTGAGCAGCGGTACGCTCAATGGACTCCTTTACGGTTTCCGGTGTCATGTCGTTGCCGTTTGAGAATTTTACGCCCTGGCGGATGTGGAATTTGTACGTCGTATCATCTACCTGCTCCCAGGAATCCGCAAGACACGGAACGACGTCCATATTTTCATCTGCAGTCAGCAGCGTCTCTCCGATACCGCAGCGCATGGTGGTCCAGCCGTTCCACCCTTCTGCCGGATCCAGTCCATCCATCCACATAAACATTGCTACGTTCAGATGGGTACCGTCCTCTGCCGCAAATGCACTTCCTGTCATCCCTGCGGTCATCATCATTGCCGCCATCATTGCCGGTACACAAGCTTTCAGTCTCTTTTTCATTTTTTCCTCCTGTCATCTGCAGCAGCCTTCGTATTTCATCAATATCATAAGATAAGTGAACTGCAAGGATTCACTTTGCCGTTTGGTCTGCTGCTTTGTTGTAATGGTTTCATACGCAATTCTCTCAAAATTTCTGCGTACGGAAACAAATTAATAGGTCTCATAGAAAGGCAAATCTGCCTCCTCTATCGTTTTATCCGCCTGCTATACTGCTTTGCAGGCTCCATCCGCATCTCACTTTGTCAGAACACGGACGCTTTTTCCTGGGCACGCTTTTCGCACAGTCTTTCTACCATGTACTTTCTTTCGGGTTCATCAGATCCTGAATACTGTCACCGAGCAGGTTGAACAGCACCACACTGATCAAAATCACAAGTCCGGGGAAAATCAGCATCCACGGTGCAGAATACATGTAATCTTTTCCCTCTGAAAGCATGAACCCCCACTCCGGTGTCGGAGGCGGCGAACCAAGCCCCAGCAGAGACAATCCTGAGATTGTCAGCAATTCTCCGCCGATATCCTGAAAGATATTAACCAGAAGAGAAGGAAGTACATTCGGGATAATGTAATGAATCAGAATTTTCCAGTTCGAAGCCCCTCCCAGCCTTGCCTGTTCAATATAAACATTATTTTTTACACTGAGCACCAGCGAACGGCTGATCCTGGCATAAAAGGTCCATCCGGTCAGCGACATCGCAAGGATCATATTCGGCAGTCCGACACCGATAAAACTGACCAGTGCGATCGTAAAAATATACCCTGGAAATGCCATCAGCATATCTGAGACACGCATCAGAAGATTGTCAAAAATACCACCGGCAAAACCGGCCACCGTTCCGATCACAATTCCGACAGATGATATGATTGCCGTAACTGCAAATGCGATCAAAAGAGAGCTTTTTCCACCGTACAGAATTCTTGAAAACAGATCTCTTCCCAGCTGATCTGTACCAAACAGGTATGTACCGCCCGGTGCCTTCAGCATATCTGTATAGTGGCTCTCCAGCGGATCAAAGGGCGCCAGCACACTTGCAAAAAGAGCAAACGAGAGAAACAGAAGCGCCAACGCAGCCAGCACACCGAACCGTATCCAGGCTTTTTTCATCGACAGACTCATTTTTCGTTTCATTTCTGTGCCATCCCCCTTCTGATTCTCGGATCAATAAAGGAGTAGGAAATGTCCACCAAAAGATTGACAATCACGTAAATGAAGCCCATCCACATCGTGTACCCCTGAATCAGAGAATAATCTCTGGCTGAAATCGCTGTCGTGCAGACCTGTCCGATCCCATTCCAGCTAAATACCGTTTCTACGATCATCGTGCCGCCCAGCAGGCCGCCAAATGACATGCCAAGCATGGTGATAACGGCAAGCAGGGAATTCGGAAGGACATGCAGAAAAATAATCCGCATTTTGCCTATCCCCCTTGATCGACATCCGGTAATATATTCCTCTCCCAGCTGTTCTACCATTACCGCCCGAATCCTCCTGATATAGGAACAGCTCATCCCCATCGCAAGTGTGAGCGTCGGCATCACGATGTGCTTCCACGAAGACGAACCTGCTACCGGCAGCCATCCAAGTCTTACTGCAAAAATCCAGATCAGCAGCATACCAAACCAGAAGCTTGGCATCGATACGCCGATAAATGACATAAAACGGATGATATAGTCTGCAACGCGATCCTTATATACTGCCGAGAGAATCCCAAGCGGAAATGCAATCAAGATCATTGTGAGAAAAGAGGTACAAGCCAGCTTTACCGTATTTGGAAGTTTCTGTGCAATAACCTCTTTGACTGGTTTATTGTATTTCACTGAAATCCCAAAATCTCCATGCAGTACAACGCCCTGAATCCAGTCTGCATACTGCTCCCAGAATGGGCGGCTCGTTCCGTACTGCTCTTCCAGCTTTGCCACTACCTCCGGGTCATGGCTTCCGCCCATCGAAGTGATCAGTTCCTCCACCGGATCAGATGGAAGCAGATACGTCAGGCCAAAGGTCAGAATTGACAAACCAAACAAAATAATACAAAGAGACACCAATCTCTTCCGGATCATCTTACCCAAGCTGCACCTCCGCCTTTCTGGCTGCAATCAGGAATCCCATCGGAAGCGCTCCGCCCTGGATTTCCACCCGGATATCCGTAAAGCCAAGCTGCACCAGCTGGTCAAAATCCCACTGTGGTCTCCGCCTGCAGCTCATCGGCAGCTCCTCTGCGATCTTTTCAATCACCGAAAAATCCACATTGTCCACGTTGTATTTTCCATGCAGGCTGACATCCGCTTTCTGTTTCTTTTTCTGCTCCTCCACATACTGGTCATGCAGTTTTGCATAATCCTTATCGTGCAGATACAGGTACATATTGCCGTCCTCCACGAGAATCGTTCCTCCCGGTTTTAACACCCGGTACATCTCCCGGTAGGCCTCGGCCGGATCGTCGAGATTCCAGAGCACATTTCTTGAAACAATTGCATCGAAGCTCTCATCTGCAAACTGCAGATGCTGCGCGTCCATCTGCTGTACCTTCACCGTAAGCCCATGATCCGCAAACCGCTTTTTCGCCTGCTCCACCATCTCATCTGAATAATCGATCGCCGTCACGCAGTGGCCAAGGCTGCTTAAAATCACCGGGAAAAATCCGGCACCGGTTCCATCGTCCAGCACGTTGGCATGCTCCTTTTTAATATACTCCTGAAAAATCTTTTTCCATCGCACACCAACCTCTGTTTTCAGTTCTTCCTCTACTGCAAGAGAAAAGCCGTTTGCCCGCAGATTCCAGTAATCTTTGATTTCTTCCATGTGCCCCATATTCTTTCTGTTCCTCTTTTCTTTGATGAGTCAAAGCGGATATTCGCAATCCGCTTCGCTACTTGCTCATGAACGCAGAAAAGCCGGTGTATGCTGCGCAATACACCGACTTTTCCTGCTTCTGACCAGGCAATCTTCCCGTAATTATATACGAAAGCTCCTGTGTCTTCTTTCGATCCGTCTGTCTATCTTTTATACTGTGGCCCGCAGCAAATAAGATACGCACAGGGCCTGTATTCTGACTTGGGCATCATCACTTTCTTCGCCTTCCCGGAAATGATTTCCAGTGACATTCTGAAGAAAACTCCTCCTACACAGCAACGGCATTGTACGGGATTCTCACCCGTTTCCATAAGCATTTCGCTTATATAGCCCTGAACGTGTTATCGTATTTCTATGAAATTTTCAATTCATCAGTCAGTATGTCCTGATTCAATTAGATTAGTATAACCACCTGACAATCGTTTGTCAACCTTGTATTTTCATTCGATTTATTGTATTTTTCATCTGCTTTATTGCTATTTATTACTATCTTTTGCAAGCACACATACAGTAACGAAAATACAGCCCGCAGTTATCTGGCAAACCAACCGATGCTTCACGACTGTGCGAACCACAAAACGCTCCATTTCAGACCTGCCACATTGCCTCGTCCGAAACAGAGCGTTCCACCTTGTGAACAAATATTTTTTTCTCTTCTCCTGCCTTTAATTCTCATTCATCTTTGCCAGCTTTGCTGCCTGATCCGCCGCAATACAGCTGTCAATGATCTCCTGAATATCACCGTTCATGATCTTATCCAGCTTGTACAGTGTCAGGTTGATACGATGATCGGTCACGCGGCCCTGCGGGAAGTTGTACGTACGGATCTTCTCGGAACGGTCTCCGGTACCTACCTGGCTTCTTCTTGCCTCTGCCTCTGCATCGTGTGCCTTCTGCATTTCCAGATCATATAACTTAGCACGCAGCACCTTGAGTGCTTTGTCCTTGTTTTTCAGCTGTGACTTTTCGTCCTGACAGGAGATAACGATTCCCGTTGGGATATGAGTCAGACGTACGGCCGAGTCTGTCGTATTGACACACTGTCCTCCGTTTCCGGATGCACGGAATACGTCGAATTTGCAGTCGTTCAGATCCAGCTGCACATCCACTTCCTCTGCCTCCGGCATGATCGCAACTGTGATCGTAGAGGTGTGGATTCTTCCTCCGGACTCGGTCTCCGGCACGCGCTGTACACGGTGTACACCGGATTCGTATTTCAGCTTCGAATATGCACCCTGACCAGTAATCATAAAGCTGACGTATTTCATACCACCGATTCCGATCTCTTCCACGTCCATTGTCTCGACGCGCCAGCGCTGGCTCTCTGCATAGTGCACATACATACGGTAAATCTCCGCTGCAAAAAGTGCCGCTTCGTCGCCGCCCGCACCTGCACGAATCTCGACGATAACGTTCTTCTCATCGTTCGGATCCTTCGGAAGCAGCAGGATCTTCAGCTGCTTTTCCAGTTCTTCGACGCGCTTTCTTGCATCAGAGAGCTCTTCCTTGAGCATCTCCCGCATCTCTTCGTCTGATTCTTCATCAAGCATTGCAAGACTGTCTTCAATCGTCTGTTTACAGTTTTTATATTCTTTATACGCGTCTACGATCGGCTGAAGGCTGCTCTGCTCCTTCATCAGCTTCTGAAAACGCTGCGGATCACCGATTACGGAAGGATCGTTCAGCATATTCAGCAGCTCATCGAACCGAATCAGTAAATCTTCCAGTTTGTCAAACATTATGGGGCCCTCCTGTTATACTTCCCAAGCACTTTACGAATTTTCAGTATTCGCAGTCGCTTTTATCATCATTCGCGTTGATTATTTCACTCTCTTATTCCATACGCAGCAAATTATCCTGTACTGCTTATTCTGATAAAACGGACATCCGCAATCTGATTCAGCTGTCTAATGCTTATCTTCGCTTAACATGCAGCCCGTCACCACCCGGTCAAGTCCCGCCAGATCCTGCTGAACTTCCACATCGGTATATCCATCTTCAAGCAGCAGATTCTTCACCGCTTCTCCCTGATCGTAACCGATCTCAAAAAAAATATGACCGCCCGGCTTTAAATAGCTGCGCGCCTCAGTAATAATCCTGCGGTAAAAATACAGCCCGTCCGCTTTTCCGTCCAGTGCCTGATACGGTTCATGCAGGCGCACCTCCTCGGAGAGCGTCTCGATCACGTCTGTACGGATATACGGTGGATTGGAAACGATACAGTCGTACGCGGCAGGCGGCAGGCTTGTTTCAGCCTCTGCGTAGGCGTTTTCCTGCTTTTCTTTTCGCCAGGCACCCGTGCGCATCTGCCGGCACGCAAACAGATCGCCCTGCCAGAATGTGACATCCGCTTCAAGGTGCGCGGCATTTTCCATCGCCACTGCAAGTGCTTCCTCTGAAATATCTGCCGCATCCACCAAAAGCCCTGGGCAAAGCTTTGCCAAGCTGACTGCGATACATCCGGAACCGGTGCAAAGATCCAGCACCCGCATTCCCGGGCTCACAGCTAACAGCACTGTCTCCACCAGTGTCTCCGTATCCTGCCTCGGTACGAGCACATGCTGATTCACCCAAAACGGGAAGCCCATAAATTCCTGCTCACCGGTCAGATGCTGCAGCGGAATATGTGATGCCCTCTTTTCAAGCAGCTCCTGATATCTTTGGTACTGCTCCTTTGGCATCTGTCGCGTACGCTCCGCAAGGAACATTGCACGGCTGATCTGTGTCACATAAGAAAAGAGAAGCCATGCATCCACGGACGCGTCCGTAATTTCATGCTCAAGCAGAAAAGTTTCCGCATCTTTTACGGCCTGCGCGTACGTCATATCTGGCATCTCCTCTCCTTTTTAACAGAGCTGTAAACGGATTGCGAGTACCCGCTTTAACCCGACCCGAATCAGCTTTTACACTGCTTTTTATGATTCTTTATACGTTTCCTTCAGCTCGTAGTGCGTCCCGAACTGCTCATTCTCAAATTTTTTCCAGTCAAACACGGCCTCTACCGACGCGATTGCCACCTCAATCATTGAATCATCCGGCTCCTTTGTCGTCAGGTGCTGAAGCAGCATACCCGGTTTGCTTAAGATATTTACAATCCTGCTCTCGGATGTACCCGCGAGGCGGATAAACTCATACGACACACCCGCGATCAGCGGAAGCAGCAGCAGGCGCAGAATGATACGCCAGAACGCGGTATTTACATGGATCAGCATAAACAGCGGAATACTGAACACCATAATAAATACGATACTGATAAACATAACAATAAACAGAAAGCTGGTTCCGCATCTCTTATGCTCTCTTGAGCTGATCCGGACATTTTCAACATTTAATTCCAGCCCATGCTCAATGCAGTTGATGCATTTATGCTCTGCCCCATGATACATAAAGGTCCGCTGAATGTCTTTCATCCGCGATACCAGTGCCAGATAACCAAAGAAAATGACAAGACGCACCAGACCTTCTGCAATCACAATCAGAACTTCTGAATTTATCACCGTCCGCATCCATCTTGAAATAAAATAGGGAAGCATGATAAACAGTGCCACAGAGATCACAAGAGAAAACAAAACGGTAAGTGTCATAAGAAGATCATCGTCCTTTTTCTTCTTTTCCTTCTCTGCCTCTGCCGCAATCGCACCTGCTTCCTTCGCCAGCTTTTCTTCACATTTTGCAAGCACCTGCTCCGCCTCGGCCGTCCTGCCCTGTGCGCGCAGCTTCTCGGCCTTCGCCTGTGCTTTTTTGCGGGCTTTTCCCTCCCGCTCTGCTTTTTCTTCCTCCGTCTCTTCCGCAAACAACGATGCAGAATACATCAGAGATTTCATACCGAGTACCATAGAGTCAAAGAAATTCACGACACCGCGGATGATCGGCAGCTTTACAAATTTATAATGGTGAAGCTTGTGCATTTCTGTTTGTCCACCACGATCTTGCCGTCCTGCGTCCGTACTGCTACAGCGTACTCACCGCCGTTTCGCATCATGACGCCTTCTATGACTGCCTGGCCTCCTATACCGGATGGTTTCATTTACATTTCCTCCCGCAAATGTAAAAACAGGATGAGATTTTGCAACCTCATCCTTATCTTTACTGCATTATTTAGACTCGATACCGTACCGTCTGTTGAATTTCTCAATACGTCCGCGGGCTGCTGTAGCCTTCTGCTGACCGGTATAGAATGAATGGCACTTGGAGCAGATTTCTACGTGGATATCTTTCTTTGTAGAACCTGTTACGAAAGTGTTGCCACAGTTGCAGGTAACGGTTGCCTGATAATAATTCGGATGGATTCCTTCCTTCATGATTTTCACCTCTTCTTATATAATTGTGAACTGCTGACTGCGGCCCTGCGCCGAAGCCGGTTTCCGGCCAATGCTGCTCTGATGTTGCCACAACAAGATATCCCGGACTATCCCTGCAAGTCCCTGCAGTTCGTTTCCCTGTCTGCGGACCCAAAATGAGCCTGCGACCTAAAACAACATTCGTATTCTAACATATCACCTTGCAAAAAGCAAGATTTTTTTTAGCCAACCAAAGAGAATATCCGTCAAAAAAATACCGTAAAGCGTGCCTCCCTGCACCCTGCACATATCGCTGCCGGCTGCACGTATCGCTGCTGCCTACACGTATCGCTGCCGTCTACATGTATCACTGCACCCTACACGTATCGCTGCCGTCTCACCTGTGCCACCAGCTCACGGTTCGTCCTGGTATGCACAAACAGATTCAGAATATTCTCCACCGCATCCTCGGATTTCATTCCATTCAACGCACGGCGCATAATATAAACTGCTTCCTGCTCTTCCTTATCCAGCAGAAGATCCTCTCTTCTGGTACCGGATTTCGGAATGTCGATAGCCGGAAAGACACGGCGTTCAGAAAGCTTCCGATCCAGCACAAGCTCCATATTTCCGGTTCCTTTAAATTCCTCATAAACGACATCATCCATCTTACTTCCGGTATCAACCAGCGCCGTCGCAAGAATCGTCAGGCTGCCGCCCTCCCGCATATTCCGCGCCGCGCCGAAAAACCGCTTCGGCATGTATAATGCCGCCGGATCCAGACCACCGGAAAGTGTACGGCCGCTTGGCGGCACAGTCAGGTTGTACGCCCTTGCCAGACGTGTAATGCTGTCGAGCAGGATCGTTACATCCATTTTTTGCTCCACGAGACGCTTAGCCCGCTCAATGACCATCTCCGAAACACGCTTGTGATGCTCCGGCTGCTCGTCAAATGTGGAATAGATCACTTCCACATTGTCACCACAGATCGCCTCTTTGATATCCGTCACTTCCTCCGGACGCTCGTCGATCAGCAGAATGATCAGCTGCATCTTCGGATCATTCTCAAGAATTGAATGTGCCACATCCTTGAGCAGCGTCGTTTTTCCTGCCTTTGGAGGTGAAACGATCATTCCACGCTGCCCTTTTCCAATCGGCGAAAACAGATCTACAATGCGCATCGCAATCCCACTTGAACCGCGCTCCATGCAGAGCCGCTCATTTGGGAAAACCGGCGTCATGTCTTCAAATTTGCTGCGCTTCATCGCCTCGGACGGCGCCATGCCGTTGATTGTTTTCAGATAAAGAAGTGCGCTGTATTTCTCCTGCATCGTCTTGATGCGTGTATTTCCGCTGATCATATCTCCGGTGCGAAGTCCAAACCGGCGGATCTGGGACGGAGATACATACACATCATTGTCCCCGGACATGAAATTGTCGCTGCGGATAAACCCAAATCCCTCAGTCATGACCTCCAGGATTCCGCACGCCACCTGCCCACTGTCCAGTGCCGAGAGATCCTGAGACGGGCGGTCATCGCTGCGCAGGTCCTGCATCTGGGGTACACCTGTATTCCGTTCCTGATCCGCTTCGGCCGCATCGTTTCTCTGGCCCTGGCTGCGAATTGCATCCATATTATTTGTGCGGCCTTCCATTTCTGCGCTCTGGCTTCTCTGATACGTATGGCTCTCTGCCATGGCACGCTGTGCCTGATAAGTATCCGCACCGCTCTGCCGGCTTTCTCCATCCGCACGCTGTTCCTGTCTGCGGCAGGGC
>OGPP01001825.1_pt1 | contig 14685 bp, 10 predicted proteins | sample 1553021 | NCBI WGS metagenome assembly OGPP01 (sample SAMEA2580217, study PRJEB22360) | human gut metagenome | biome: human gut; feature: human-associated habitat; material: faeces | place: Denmark | collected 2008/2010
TATCACTTTGCAGACGCTATGGCTGAGGGGGACCGTATAGCGGAGGACGAGGGCTTAAAGCAGTCCTTACGCCGCTATGCGATTGAGTCAGGGGCGATTATGGAAAGGGTTTACCGTAAAGAAATGGAACTTCCTATCGAGGATATGAAGCAGTTTTTAGATGGGATTTTACATATCTACGATGAGGGACGCACCGCTGTAAAGATGGGCGACCTGTTCGGGATAGTGACAGCAGCCGAAGAAAGGGTTGCTGAAAAAGAAAAATTCCGTGGCTCTTTGACAAGTGAAAACGATGACTGACACTCATCGGCATAAGTAACATTATTACTTTACGCACACCATATGTCACAGTCCCGATTGCCACGGATAGAAAGGGGAAATTTATCTATGGCAAAAGGTTCTGTAAGAAAAAAAGGTAAAAAGTGGTACGCACGCTTCTATATCGAAGATGAAAGCGGCAGAAAAGTACAGAAAGAGTTTGTGGGAACAGAAAGCAAGTCTGAAACAGAAGCCCTGCTCAGAAAAGCAATCGCTGACTATGAGGAAAAGAAATTCGTTGCGAAGTCTGAAAACATCACAGTTGGTATGCTGCTCGATCTGTGGGTGGAGGAAGAACTGAAACCCGGCAATCTCAGCAATGGAACGGTAATGTCCTATCAGGGAACGGTCAACCGTATCAAACAGCACCCGATAGGAAACCGAAAGCTGAAAACCGTAACCGCCGACCATTTACAGGCGTATATAGACTTTCTCAGCTTTGGCGGTACAAATCCTGACGGTACAACCGCAAAGGCACTCAGCAAAGGGTATCTCCGATTGTTTTCGGCTGTTTTACAAGGGGCGTTCCGTTTTGCGGTATTCCCGAAAAGACTGATAACCTTTAACCCGATGCAGTATGTGGTATGGCGAGGAAAGAAAGAAGAATACGAACTGTTCTCGGACGAGGACGGAGAAACTGCCTCCACACCAACGCTCAGCTACGAACAGTATCAGAGATTAGAGGACTTCCTGAAAAAGAAAAACAATCCTGCACTTCTTCCGATACAGATAGCCTACTATACAGGCTTGCGTATTGGAGAGGTCTGTGGTCTGACTTGGCAGGACATCAACCTTGAAGAACAATATCTGACAGTACGCCGCAGTATGCGTTACAACGGGGCAAGGCACAAAACAGAAATAGGAGCAACAAAGCGTAAAAAAATCCGCACCGTGGACTTTTGCGATACGCTTGCCGCAATCCTGAAAACTGCGAAAGCAGAACAGCATAAAAACCGTTTCCGATACGGGGAACTGTACAGTCTTAATTACTATTTGGAGGTCAAAGAAAAAGACCGCACCTATTATGAGGTTTACAGTCTGCCGAGGTCGGAGGAAGTCCCAGAGGGGTACAAGGAATTATCCTTTGTCTGCCTTAGACCTGACGGGGCATTTGAAGCACCGAGTACGGTGGGGATTATGTGCAGGACAGCGAGAAAAAAGGTGGAGGGATTGGAGGATTTCCACTTTCATATGCTCAGACACACCTATACAAGCAATCTGCTTTCAAACGGTGCAGCACCTAAAGATGTGCAGGAACTTCTCGGACACGCTGATGTCAGTACCACAATGAACATTTACGCTCACTCAACAAGAAAAGCAAAGCGGGATTCCGCAAGACTTCTTGATAAAGTAGCGAGCAACGCTTAATAAAAAATCCCCTTATTTCCCTTGCGGATTCCTCACAAGTTCATAAAATAATATTCTTTATTCCTTTTATTTTCTCACTCTTTCTTCCCAAACAAAATCCTTACCGAATTAAGCACGCATATCATTGCAACTCCGGAATCAGCAAATACAGCCATCCACATTGATGCAATTCCCACAAATCCAAGAACCATTACAAGTGCCTTTATTATAAGTGCTCCTATTACATTCTGCATTGCAACGGCTTTTGTTTTCCTGGCAATCTTTATACTTTCAGGTATAGCTGAGAGTCTTGAATTCATAAACACAACATCTGCCGCTTCTATCGCTGCATCTGCTCCGCTTCCCATAGCCGCTCCTACATCTGCCCCTGCAAGTACCGGTGCATCATTTATTCCATCACCGACAAACATAACCGTACCCTTTTCCTCACGGATTTTTGAAAGATTGTTAAGTTTATCCTGTGGAAGCTGTTTTGCATAGCAGGCATCTATTCCCGCTTCTTTTGCTACCATCTCGGCATTTTTCTGTGAATCTCCCGTAAGCATTGCTGTCCAGAGTCCGTACCTCTTTATGTCATTTATCGCCTGTTTTGAGTCTGATTTTATCTTATCATTGATAACAATATATCCTATATATTTTCCCTCAAAAGCAAGCAATACCTCTGTTCCATAAATTTCTTTTGCTTTTTCAGGCACTTCAATCCCATTCATGGCAAGAAGCCCTAAATTTCCACATAAAAGTTTTCCATCCTCAAGCGTGACTTCCATTCCTTTTCCGGAAATTTCCTTTATATCCGCAACCTGAGGTATATCGAGTCGTCTGTTTTTCACTTCCTCCATAATACTCGTAGCTATCGGATGTGTTGAACGGCTCTCTGCTGCCCCTGCAAATGCAAGCACTCTGTCCTCTGTATATCCACCGTCACTTACTATCTGTGCTACTTTGAAATTTCCCTCCGTCACTGTTCCTGTCTTATCCATGACAACTGCTTTTACCGCTGCAAGTGATTCAAGAGAAACACCGCCCTTGAACAAAATTCCTTTTTTAGAACCTGCACCTATTCCTGCAAAGAAAGCAAGCGGTACACTAAGAACAAGTGCACAAGGACAGCTTATTACAAGAAAAGTAAGTGCCGTGTATATCCAGTAATGCCAGTTTCCCGTTATAAATGACGGGATAACCGCCGTAGCCAAAGCCGCAAATACAACGATAGGTGTATATACTCTTGCAAATTTACTTATAAATCTATCAATCTTAGGTTTTGATGCCGCCGCATTTTCAACCGCTTCAAGAATACGGCTTACCATAGACTCTTCCAAAATTTTCTCAACCTTTACATATATAACCCCCGACATATTTACACAGCCCGAAACAACTTCACTTCCCTCTTTTACCCCTACAGGAACAGGCTCACCCGTTACCGCCGAAGTATCAATGCGGCTGTCACCCTTGATGATAACACCGTCAAGTGGTATTCTATCGCCCGGTCTTACCTCGATAACATCTCCAACCTCTATTTCCTCAGGGTCAAGTTCTATTACATTGTCTCCGTCTACATACCTTACAATTTCCGGACGCATATCAACTGCTTCCATAATCTGTTTGCGGCTCTTTCCGACTGCAATATCCTCAAAAAGCTCGCCAATCTCATAAAACAGCATAACTCCTACTGCCTCCGGATATTCACCCGTTGCAAATGCACCGATTGTTGCGATGCTCATAAGGAAGTTTTCATCAAAAACTTTTCCTCTGAAAAGATTTTTAACAGCCTTTAAGACAACCTCACCACCAAGTATCACATATGACACAACGAAAAGAGCTATATACACAGCCGGCATAGCATTAAGATATTTCTGACAGACAACACCACCTATAAAAACGAATGCACCGGTTACAATTTTTATAAGTTCCAATTTGACATCATCATCTCCATCTTCATCCGCTTCAACTGATTTCTCCTTTTCACTGCTATATTCCTCAATAACAGTTCCCGGTTCCATTTTGTCTGCTATCTCTCTAAGTTTTGGAAGAACTTCGTCGGGATTTTTGGCTTCTACCAAAAGCTGTCTTGTTGCAAAAGTCAATGTAACCGCCACATCCGGCAGTTCGTTCATCTTTTTTTCAACTTTAGCTGCACAGTTCGCACAATCAATGCCCTCTATACGATACTTTTTCTTAGCCACACCCTCAAGGTGCTTATAATGATGCTCGTGTTCTTTATGCTCTCCACAGCAACAATCATCATCGCAGCAATCGTCTTTATCGTGGTGATGATGTTCATGTCCCTCATGCTCTCCACGACAACAATCTTCTTCGCAACAATCTTCGCCATGGTGGTGATGTTCATGTCCCTCATGCTCTTCACGACAACAATCGTCTTCACAGCAATCGTCGTCATGGTGGTGAGATTTCTTCTTTCCTCCATGTTTTCTTGTCTTTGAGATTTCCTCTATCACCGTGCCCGGCTCCATCTTGTCGGCAATTTTTCTAAGTTCAAGTAATACCTCGTCAGGATTTTCAGCATCTACCATAAGCTGGCTCGTCGCAAATGTCAATGTAACTTCCACATCCGGCAGTTCATTCATCTTTTTTTCAACTTTAACTGCACAATTCGCACAGTCAATACCCTCTATATGATATTTCTTTCTCATAATATTACACCTCACTTTTATTTATATTTGTTTGTAACGGTTCAGCCATAAAAAATAATTGCAACACAAAGCTGAATTGTCACATTGATCTGATATATCAAAAACAACATATGAACAATTATTCATATGTTGTTTTTAATATATCATATGCAATAAAAAAAGGCAAGTGAAAATTTGCCGAAATGAAAACGAAATACTCTCCTACTCCTCCACGTGCTCAATCCCCTGTCTCAATATCGTGAAAACATGCTCATCCGCAAGTGTGTAAAGCACAGTTTTGCCCTCTTTTCTAAACTTGACAAGCCTGTTCTGTTTCAATATGCGAAGCTGATGCGATATAGCACTCTGCGTCATATTTAAAATAGATGCGATGTCATAAACACACATCTCATTCTCAAACAGAACATAGAGAATTTTAATTCTGGTCGAATCTCCAAAAACCTTGAACAAATCCGCAAGATCATACAACTCACTCTCGTCCGGCATCTTGTTATCAATCTCCTCAGCTGTCTTTTCATCAATCGTCATATATGTTTTCTCATCCATATTAAAACTCCATTCCAAACATTTGATATTTATGTTATTACTATTTATCGCTATAAAATCACCAAAACATTATTTTCCAGCATATATCATAAAACATTCTACTTTATTACCAACCACATTTATATACAAAAACACACCCAGCATCGTTAGAAAGCATATTTGTATGTAAAGCACATCCGGCATTGTCACAAAACATTTTCATATGTAAAGCACATCAAAACTTACAATATAATATTGTACTAACAGCCGACTTTCATTGCACTGAATTGGATTGTGCCTACACATCCATCCCAAGTCTCCTCAACGCCAACTTAGGTATCTCCCCTGAGCTCCTTATATCAAGAATACTCTCCGTCTCCGTAAGTCCATTCTGATACCACATGACAGCCTCCGAAACATTCCCGATACTTTCATAATAAACTCCCAGTTCACAACATATCTCAGCACATAATGTAGTAGCCGCATCTTTGAGGGCACATTCCATAAATGCCACCGCATCACCCTTCAATCTATAACACCTTGCCAGCACACAAAAGGCTTCTTTCACTTCATCTATACTTCTGCCATCTTCTTCAAGCGTTCTTTTAAACAGACGCTCAGCCTTTAAAAAATCTTTATCCTCTCCCGAACGGAAAAGCTCCATCGCATACATATGATGAAGTTTCTTTGAAAACCTTTTCCCATCTGCCGCTATCCTCTCAAATGCTTTAAAATCTCTTGTTGCATGATTTGTAAGCGGTCTGTGTTCCACAATAATATCACTGTCATATACAACCGGGTCTATTCTTAAAGTCTCATGTATCTGGTCTATCCAGGTAAACGCTCTTAATCTCTTATAAAGTTTTGGTCTGTATTCCTCTTCAAAATTGTAAACCGTACTTAATTCAGCCGGTGTATGATAAATCATCTGAACAATTTCTATCTCAGGAAGCATTATCTTCTTTAACTGACGAAGCTTTTCTTTGTTTTCATTATCCAGATATTCATCTGCATCTGCTGTATAAATATAATCACCAACTGCCTTTGATGCCGCAAAATTTCTTGCATCTGCAAAATCATTGCACCATTTATAATCAAAAACCTTATCGGTATATTTCTTTGCAATTTCTTTTGTCCTGTCAGTTGAACCAGTATCTACGATAATTATCTCATCCATGATATCGCAAAGACTGTTGAGACACCTTGAAAGCACTTCCTCCTCATCCTTCACTATCATACATAAACTAAAAGTCGTCATACCATCCCTCGTTTCATGCCTGTTTACTCTCATCAATTTTATCTATAAATTTTATATATAAATTTTATATATACACTGTACCTGCATAATTTTAATCTGAAAGCCTTGCTGTGGCAAATTTATGGATTTAAAAATGCAAAGCAAGGCTATTCTGTTAATATTGTTATTCCTGCATATCATCCGTACCTACATCATCCGGATTGGAATTATCTCCACCACCAACATCGTCCGGCTGTGAATCTGTTCCGTCACCGGTATCTCCCGTATCAACATTGTCACTTGACGGCTTTTTAGTAGGAGGTGTTTTATCACCGCTATCACCCGTATCTGTTCCATCGTCAGTTACTGGTGCTTCTGTCGGTTCTGTTTCATCTGCTTCTGCTGCATCCGGATCAATCGTAGGCACAGCCGTTGCCGTTGTATTTCCATCCGAGCCATAACTTCCACTGTATCCGCTTGATGAACTTGTACTCTTTTCTCCATCATAAGACTTAAATTCAACATTCTTAAGCCCCTGATGTATATCCGACATAAATTCACGCCATATCCTAAGCGGATATGTATTTCCATACAAGTCTGAAATAGTCTTCGGGTTATCATATCCTACCCATACTGTAGTAGTATAATATGGTGTATATCCACAAAACCATCCGTCTTTTTTATCACTTGTAGTTCCTGTCTTACCTGCACATGACATATTGTCAAGTGCGTTTCCTCTTGCTGTTCCACTCACAAGAACTCCCTGCAAAATGCTTGTCATCATCCTTGCGGCATTTTTCTTATATACCTGTTTTTCCCTGCGGTTATTTTTATTATTTACTATAGTCTTGCCATCCGCATCCGTAATCTTGCTTATGCAGGTAGGCTCTCTGAACACACCGTCATTTTCTATTGTTGCAAATGCAGATGCCATCTCAACAGTTGTGACACCATTTGTCAGACCACCAAGCGAAGCCGCCGGATAATAATCGGAGTCTGTAATGTTGGCAAATCCCATCTTAATAGGATATGAAAGCCCCACCTCAGGTGTAAGTTCCTGGAAAAGTTTCCATGCGATTACATTCTTTGATTTTTCAACTGCATATCTAAGTGATATTTTTCCGGCATAACTTCCGTCAGCATTGTGTGGACCTCCATTAAAATAAGTATCATCAACTATGCTGTCAGGTGTATATCCTCTCTCAAGCTGCGGCGTATAGACCGCTATCGGCTTAAAACAGCTTCCCGGCTGTCTGTAACTCTGATAAGCTCTGTTTAGTGTATATCCTGTAATACTCTTTTGCTTTCGCCCACCTACTATTGCAACAACAAGCCCGTTTGAATTATCTATACAGGTAGCTGCACCCTGTAATTTATATACTTTATCCTTCTTTGTCTTTTCCTTAAATCCTGCAAGCTGGTCATTTACTGCCTTTTGAAGTTTCTTCTGCTTCTTTTTATTCAGCGAAGTATAAATCCTATACCCACCGGTATATAAAGAATTGTGACATTCATCGTACAACTTGTCATATTCCTTATCATACTGTTTCTTTTCTTCATCATTTTTAAACTTGTACTTAAACTCAAATCCTCTCGCTTTCATAAGTGCCTTTGTGGCACAGCTTACGGCATATGTTGTCATATAATTCTGAGTCTTTATTGCCTGTGCAGGCTTTAATACTATTTTTTCATAATTTGCGTCACTGTACTCAGCAGCCGATATACAATCCTCATCAAGCATCTGTTTTAAAATACGGTTCTTTCTCTTGAGCGTGTTCTGGTAATGCTCCAAAGGGTTATAAAAACTTGGTCTGTTCGGTATAGAACACAGAAATACAGCTTCTGCAAGGTCAAGGTCTTTCGCCGGCTTATTAAAATATCCCCTGCTCGCCGCTTCTATACCATAATATCCATTTGCAAAATAAATATTATTTATATAAAATTCAAGAATCTGATCTTTTGTATATTTCTTTTCAAGATCCAAAGCAATAAATATTTCCCTGACTTTTCGCTCATAGGTTCTCTCATTTGACAAAAATACATTTTTTGCAAGCTGCTGTGTTATCGTACTTCCACCTCGTGAAATATCCTTATGTCTTAATTTGCTCTCAACAAGCATAACTGCTGCTTTTGCAGTAGACCAAAAGTTTACACCCTCATGCTTATAAAAATCTCTGTCCTCAGTAACAACCATTGCGTCTTTTACCGATTGTGGAATCTCATCAAAGCTAAGATAATACGAGTCCTTATCACCTTTAAGCTTTGCTATCATGGACTTATTTGAAGCATAGATAATACTTGTCTCCGATGCCCTAAATGTGTCTGCTGTCGAATTTTCAACAACATCCGTTGCTTCCATCTTCCATTTTAGGAGGTCATCACCAAATTTAAAATATATAACAACAAGTGCAGCAAGTATCGCTATAAGTGCAATAAGCATAAAAATCTTAAAACCAAACCAAAACTTTTTATGTCTTCTCTGTTTTTTCAGCCTTTTCTGTTGCTTTTTAGCCTGTTTTGGTGAAAGTGTATTTCCGGCTTCGACTCTTCTTGTGCCTGCCGCCTGTGCACGATTTCCGTACTGTCCCGCATTACCACTGTACTGTCCACGAGTCTGTTCCACTCTCTGACCGTATGCCCCACTTCCGTTTCTGCCATAACCGCCACCTGAAACATTTCCTGCCTGCCTGTTTCCCGACTGTCTCTCTCTGACAACAATGTCATCCGGATTAAACACTCTGGTGTCTCCTCTTCTTATATTTCTATTTGACATATATTAATCCTCATTTCCGAGCAACTTGTTGCTAATAGGCAAATATTGAACAAATTTTCATTTATTAAGTTCTTTTAAAACTCCATCTCCCTGACTTTCAGTCAAGAAGCCTCCCTCGCTTTCAGCTCGGTCAATTTCAAATTTGCGTCTGCCTTAAAAACAATTTGTTCTGCTCAAAAACAAATTGCCATGCAAAAAATCCTGCATATATAGATTTTTCACACTAACTCCCAATTAACGCTATAATAACATATTTACGCTGACAATGCACCTTTTCGCCATCATCTTAATAAAAACTTTAGCTGATGTTCGCATATACAAAATGCATAAATATGTGAATAAAAATTTTTTTCACGGCAACACTCCCCATTATGACAGGTCACAAAACAGTCGGTTTCATCCGCATATTAAATGCCAAATGCAACATATGCATGGACAACGGTAATAAATGACAGTCAAATAAAAAACGGAGTGTTAAAAACATGAACAAAACAAAATTATATAAGCTTATATTTATTATCGCCATTTATTCGGCAGCATTTACACTTTTACTTATCAGTATTAAAAATTATACATCTTATCTGAACACATACAAAAACAATAAAACTACACAACATACCAAAGTTTTATCCACAAAACACATCGAAAAAGCAAACTGTATCAACAAAATACAGAAAAATATTGCAAAAAATGTGTTAAGACTTCATGTCATTGCCAACAGTGACAGCGATAACGACCAGAATTTAAAACTAAAAGTAAGAGATAGTATCTTACATGAACTTCAGACCGGTTTAAACACAGCCACTTCACCGGCTCAGGCAAAACAGTATGTTGCCTCAAAATTTCAAAATATTAAAAATACCGCCGATTATACTATTCACCAAAATGGTTATTCTTATTCGGTAAAAGTATTTATACAAAACCGATATTTTCCTGTAAAAACATACGGAGATCTCACATTTCCGGCAGGATATTATGATGCCCTATGTGTTGAAATCGGCAAAGCTGCCGGTCACAACTGGTGGTGCGTCCTCTTTCCAAGTCTCTGCTTTGAAAACGCAACGACAGCTACAGTTCCTGACGAGTCAAAAGCAAAGCTGAAAAATTCACTTACCCGTGAAGAATATGATTCCCTTGAAAAACCACAGCACACAAAAAACGATGGCAAAAATGCCGCCGATGTAAAAATCCGCTGCGGAATTTATGATGTATTTACAAACAATTAAACAACAGAACCGTAACCGTCCAGCCATAAAAATATAATCGGTAATATCTGAGCCTGCTCATTGTATTGCTGTTGCAGCAAAACCTTTTACATTTATCATGTAACATTGTACTTCTCCACATTCATATGCTATAATGCTCTACATGGGTAACACTGAACGAATAGAGAAATGAAGTGAGGAATACTATGAACAATAATGTACTTGTCACCGTACACGGTCTGCAACATGAAATAGATGATAAAGAGGGCATACAGACAAAACAGACCGGAAACTACCGCCTTGTCGCCGGAAAACACATAATATCATATAAAGAATATTTCAGAGATGAGGAAACCGGAAGAGATGCTACAATATCAAATCTCCTTAAAATATCAGGAGATACCGTCACACTGACAAAGCGTGGTGCAACAAACACCGAAATGACATTTAAAACTGGAAAAACACATACAGGTTTTTATGAAACACCCTTTGGTTCAATGCAGATGTCCATTGATACTACACGAGTTGACATCAAAGAAGCTGACGATAAAATAGAGATTTCCATCGATTACGGACTCGACATGAATTACAGCCATGTCTCTGACTGCACTATAACGATGGTTATTGAGTCATTAAATTAAAAAAATCCGCTGCTCACGATGAAAATATGAACAGCGGATTTTAAATAACCTTTACTTGTCTTTAGAAAACTTATTCTTAATCTTCTGAGAAAACTTAACTTTCTTTGGTTTAGCCTCAAGATTTGTGCGAAGTCCCTGAACCTTTGTAATATAGATACCGCTCACTGTCGCACGAACTGATTTTTTAACAGGAATAAGTTCAAAAATCTTTTCATCACAGATAAGCGTCATAATCTTTGGTCCGACCTTAGCTTTTACGATAGGCACTTTCTGACCTCTGAGATACTTAGGTGTCTGGTCTATAACAAGCTGTGGAAGACCCGACTCTTTAAGCTTCATACGCTTTTTATCAACTATAAGCAATGACACATTCTGTGCTGCTGCCTCTATCTCTTTCTGTGTGCTTTCCTGACGTTTCTGCAATTTTCTGCCATATATACTAAGGGCAACAAGTGCAGCTATCAGCAAAACGATAATTACAATCATAACCACGACCCACACTTTTACCCCAAGTACAGGCACTAAAACAAATTCATTGTTCATAAAATGTAACCTCTTTCTGCATAAATTCTTTTTCGTGCTCCAGACACGAATATCAATCCATAGATTTTTATGTCAAGCGGATATTCGCAGCCAGTTGTCACAAGACAGCTTACGGAAATTCCCCCTTAAAATAAAAACCGTTTCCATACCAGTATAACACACTTTACGATATTGTGCAAAAAACTTTGCAGCTCCGGTATATCGTAAAGTCAGGCAAATATTCTCAATTCGCTCTGCCGCTTCATTTATAGTGTTAAATCTTTGATATATCTCATTAACCATTGAACAGACTATGCATTTGCTTTAACTTTCTCTCCGATTATCTCTCTAACCTTTTCACCAACATGCTTCTTCTCGGCTCTCTCCATCTCTTCCATATAAACAGGCTCACAATACTCTATAGTCACATGGGCACTGTGAATCCACGGAAGATGCTTTTCAAAGACCTCATCGGTATTGTTTATCGCAACCGGAATGATAGGACATTTCGCCTTATCAGCAAGTTTAAAACTCGCCTCATGGAACTCTAGAAGCTCCTCACCCTTATTTCTTGTTCCCTCAGGTGCAATATATATAGAAGTTCCATTCTTTAAAAGTTCAATACCCTGCAAAATGGTTTTCATGCCCTCTTTTATATTTTCCCTGTCAAGAAAAAGACAATTCATCTGTTTCATCCACCATGAAATCATAGGTGTTTTTTCAATTTCCTTTTTAGAGACAAAAGCCGTAGGCATAGGTGCTGTCGTGTAACCCACTAGAATATCAAAAAATCCTCTGTGATTGTAGGCATAAAGTGCCGCTCTGTCTTTCACTATATTCTCTCTGCCTTTAACGGTCAGCTTCACACCCGACAGAAATAAAATCACTTTAAAGCCGCCCTTGACACATACCTGTGCAGCAACCGCCTTTTTTCTCTCATCAAATTTGCCGATGATCCATAACACAAGAGCCATCGGAATCGTAAAAATTGTATAAAGTATTAAAAAAATCGCAACCAGTATAAGTCTCATATCAATCCTCATTTCTTTTTTCTTAAAGTCCCTGCATTGTCAAGCGTATATTTGCAATCCGCTCAGCCATTTGCCTGATAGTGTTAAATATTTTTCCACATTACACCGCCTGATTATTATAACAGATTATTTTCCGAATTACAAAAAATAAATTGCATATCGTTTCCTTGCAATCCCACAAAAACCATATTATACTATAAAAACGAAAAATCAATAATTTTCGTTGCACTTATTTCCATACTTGTAACAGTTCAGCCTTTCATTTCAGAAATTCATAAACCTGCCAGCAAGCTGTCAGTCGCTGCTATGCAGCTTATGTTTATTTCATTTCAGAAATGAAAGGCTATTCTACCATAAAAAGATACTTAACAATACAATGAACAAGCTCATTGTATTGCCAATTACCTTTTTATGACTGAACTGTTACAATAATAACATATTGACTGTCCACAAATCTTTACTTTTTTCTTAATATTTATGTATATTGTAACAGGTAAATCCCCGAAAAGCATAAAGTACTAAATTTTTAAGGGACTGCCGCAATACCGAAACTTCATACACGATATAGAATTACTTCTATAATATCTGCATAAAATTTTTACTGCGACAGCCCCTTTTGTTTCTGTATCAGATTATATTTGTAAAATCACTTTCGCAATCTGATATATTTTTCTTTTTATATCACATAACTGCATTGCAAGCATTTGTTACTTTTTTAGCAGCTCTCATCTTTCATTGTGAGCTGTAATTCTTTCATTGCCTTGGTGTCAATCTTTGGTGTTGAACGCTCTTTTAATGACTCATACACCTTTGGCACCATAATACTCTTATATGCCGGTCTTATTATCTTATCGACATTTATAAGTTCTTCCATACGGTGTGCACTCCAGCCGACAATACGCGCCATAGCAAATATAGGAGTGAACAATTCCTGTGGGATTCCAAGCATTGTATAAACAAATCCACTGTAGAAATCGACATTTGCACTTACACCCTTGTAGATGGCACATTCCTCACCTATGACTTCAGGTGCTATCCTCTCTATCATTGAATAAAGCTCAAACTCTTTTTTCTGGTGCTTTTCATTTGCGAGCATCTCAACGAACTGCTTAAATGCTACAGCTCTAGGATCTGATATTGAATATACCGCATGACCCATACCGTAAATAAGCCCTCTCTTGTCAAATGCTTCTTTGCGGACAAGTTTTTTAAGATACTCTCTTACCTCATCCTCGTCAGTCGTATCTTTTACATTTGCCTTAAGATCCTGCATCATCTCAACAACCTTGATGTTGGCACCACCATGCTTAGGTCCTTTGAGCGATGAAAGTGCTGCCGCAATAACAGAATATGTATCTGAACCGGCAGATGTTACTACCCTTGTTGTAAATGTTGAGTTATTTCCACCACCATGCTCCATGTGAAGTACAAGTGCAAGGTCAAGAACCTTTGCTTCAACATCAGTATATTCCTTGTTTGGTCTGAGCATACGAAGAATATTTTCTGCTGCGGAAAGTTCATCCGATGGTCTGTGAATATAAAAACTCTCATCACACTCATAATGGTTGTATGCGTGATAGCCATATACGGCAAGCATTGGAAATACACTTATCAGCATAATACTCTGACTGAGCACATTTTCAAGCGAATTGTCCGTAACCTTATCATCATAAGAAGCAAGTGTAAGCACACTCTTTGTGAGTGAGTTCATAATATCCTTTGACGGTGCTTTCATGATTACATCTCTTACAAAGTTCGTAGGCAGACGCCTGTTCTTTGCAAGTACATCCTGAAATTCTTTAAGCTGGCTTGCTGCCGGAAGTTCTCCAAACAACAGCAGATAAGCAGTCTCCTCAAAACCAAATCTATTATCCTGTCTGAAACCTTTTGTCAGGTCATAAATATTGTATCCTCTGTAAAAAAGCTGACCTTCACACGGAATAACCCTGTCACCATCCATATCGGTAGCCTTAATAAGGGATATATTTGTAATACCGGACAATACTCCCTTTCCGTTTTTATCCCTGAGTCCCCTCTTTACGCCAAATTCATCGAAAAGTTTTCCATCAATGGAGTTATTTTCAATACATATTTTCTTATAACGCTTTGCGTATTCTTCCATCATCTGTTCGTGACTTCCCTGAAGTATTCCATCCTGCATATATCACTCATCCTTTCCTCTTTATTTTGTCGTTATTTTTAAATTATAACTCAACTTAGTAATAACTGTCAAATTTGTCTGACATCTTTTAATAAACTTTTCATATTTATTAAATAAAAATTCTACCGCAACACATATTTAAAATAAAAATAAAAGTTGCTACACAATGAATGACAGTACCAAAACTGTCATGGAAAAAGTAACAGTTCAGCCTTTCATTTCTTACATTCATAAACCTGCCAGCGAGCTGTCA
>OGPP01001828.1_pt1 | contig 14645 bp, 12 predicted proteins | sample 1553021 | NCBI WGS metagenome assembly OGPP01 (sample SAMEA2580217, study PRJEB22360) | human gut metagenome | biome: human gut; feature: human-associated habitat; material: faeces | place: Denmark | collected 2008/2010
GAATGAGTAACTATATTTCAATCCACGCCTCCGCGAGGGAGGCGACAGTCAGCGCGAACTTGCAAACGGCTGTTGCGGTCAATTTCAATCCACGCCTCCGCGAGGGAGGCGACTGCATTAATTACCAATTTTTACATCTGATCCAAAGTATTCCTTGTATAGATCATCCATCTGGCACTTCAAATTAATGTATATACCATCTAGCAATTAATCATTTTATTTGTTTTTGTTTACTTTTTCAGGTGCGAACCTATCAGGCTTTTTATGTCTGCTTTAGGTTCGCACAGACTTGTTACAAGATAAGAACATCATCCGCTGCTATTCCTTTGTCCACGCCTACATGCTCAACTTTCGTCTGATACTTATTTCCCAGATAGTAGAACCGAAGACTGTCCACATTAACGTCGATAATGTCTGTAAGAAGTGATCTAAGCATCACACACTGTGCGTTATCTACTATACATTCGAATACCGAATTTTGTACTCTTCTGCCATAATTCATACATTGCTTTGCCACTTTTCTAAGACGAGTACGGCCTGCCGCTGTTTCTGTATTAACATCGTACGTAATTAATACTAACATGTTCCACACCTCATTTCCACAAAAAAACCGGATATGAATCCAGATCACCACGCAGATATCTTGCTAAAAGCATTGACTGCACATATGGAATCATTCCCCACTCAATTTTTTCATTCAAATACGGATGTGTAATGGTTTCTTTTTTCTTTTTCTGCCACTCTGTTAAAAACTTTTTCCGAATCTCATCATCCATCAGAACTGCTCCGTTTTCCTTTTTGGTAAAGTTTTTACCAGTCACAATCTTTTTATTGATCAGTGACAAAACAAAACGATCTGCCAATACAGGGCGCAATTCTTCAATCAAATCTAATGCCAAAGAAGCTCTTCCCGGACGCTCCGTATGCAAATATCCTACGCACGAATCAAGGCCCACACATTCCAATGCCGATACAATATTATTGGTCAGAAGGGTATACGTAAAGGACAACATTGCATTCACATTATCCATTGGAGGTCTTTTACTCCGCCCATGGAAGAAAAATTCCTTTTTTTGCTGCAAAATCAATTCATCAAATACACCAAAATATACACTTGCAGCCTCTCCCTCATAGCCACGAAGCTGTTCTTTTGATTCGCTGCTTTGTATTTGTATCAGTGAATTTTTCAGCTGCTGCGATGCATTTTTCATTTTCTCAACATCAACCTGAAGTGGGTGATCACGTACTGCTCTTTCCAGCACCCATCGCGCATTATAAACCTTTCCAACAATGCAATTTTTAGCGATCTCCAAACTAATTGCATTATCCTGACTGCTTTCATACTGCTGTTTACGCAACAATACATTTCCTCTGACTTTGCCTGTTACGCGCGCTAAAAAACGCCCCTGCGGAGTCACATAGCATAAAGAAATATTTCTGTCTGCACAAGCGCCCATCAACGCGGGACTTGTCCCTCTATATCCAAAAGAAACGATTCCTTCTAAATTATGAAGCGGCAATCTCCCGCGCTCTTCTTGTTCTTCATAAATTACTATATTTTCTCCATCTAATGCCAGATAACTATTTTCCGATGTTACATATAAGGTATTCAACAATTTTTTCATAGTTCATCCTCCGCCAGTTTTTGGGAAATATACTTTTTCACCTCATCTGAACGACTCAATTTAGGAAGACAAATTTCCTTTAAAGAACAAGATTGACATACTTTGCTGTATTTTACCTTAGGAGTATATCCCCTTTGATAATATTGATGCATTTCCTTGAACATATTTTCAACTTCTGTCCGAAGTTCCTGCGTTATCAGAATTCTTTCGCGACGACGTGTTTCACCATAAAAAAGGGCACCTTCATAAATTTGTGTTGAAAACATTTCTTCCAGACACATCGTCTGTGCTGTAAGCTGTAAAATATCTTCTTCTGTATATTTTGGCCTTCCTTTTTTATATTCCACCGGGTAAATTGTATATAATCCCCTATGTCCATGCAGTTTGACACCCTCTTCACTTTTATGGAATTCTACCACATCACATTCCCCACTCACTCCCATTATCTTAGAGTGCACAGGAAGCGCTCGTACAATCAGAATATCCTTGCGCTTCTCCGCCAGGTACGGATCATGAACTTTTTTGTGCATCAATTCGCCTATTACGGTATACTCATTTTCGGCCCACTGCTGTTCAATATGAATTAACGCCCACTGCCTTCGGCAAAACTTAAAGTGCTGAATTCCAGATATCATCAAATAATCATCTTCTGCATAGATCATTTTATCATTCTCTTCACCTCGACACTATCCGGGATCTGCTCACCATGAATCTGAACCTCATAATCACGATAATTTCTCGGATATACAACATCGGCTTTTCTGGAAACTTCTACTGCATCAAATAATTTATATGCCGGACAATCTCCCAGTTCCTTGCTGTGTTTAAATACAATCAATTCCCGTACAGCCATTTTTCCTCGAGCTGCTGAATGATCATGCTCAAACATGTTAATAATAGCTTCCCATAACAAGTCCAAATCCTCTTCTGTAAATCCCGTCACTTTTCTTGCCAGATTGGCTGATACATAACCTTCTGCACGATAAAGTCCATACGGAACAATACTCTTTCTTCCCATCTCTGTCTTTTTATCTTCTGCATCCTTTTCGGTTGTAATCGCCACTCTTGTAATGGTTACTTCCTGACTTACAATCGGATCAACGCTTCTTGCAAATCCGATCTGCACCGGTCCTCGTACCTGACCACAATTTAATGATGCCTTTACAAAAGTCGTCATTACAGCACCAAAAGTACGAATATCAAAGAAATTCTGGCACATATAATCTCTGATTTTCAAATCTGCATCCGGATCATTCTTTTTTAATTTTTTTAATCCTTCCGTTACCTTTTTATCATCTGTTTCTGTAATTCCCAGATTTTCGCATGCTTTCCGATCACTTCTGTTTAAAGGCACATCTTCTCTGATATAAATCTGATAACCGGCTTCTCCCTCTTTTACAGTTTCCACATAATTACGAATTTTTCGTTTCAGGCAAACATCCGTTACCAATCCTAGTCCGCTTTCCGGATCAATACGCGGCATATTTCCAGCATCCGGATCTCCATTTGGATTACCATTTTCTACATCAAATAAAATCACAAACTCATATCTGTTTTTAATCGCTTCTCTCATTTTCTATCCTCCCGTTTAGTATATTTATCCTGCACCTGATGATAATACCCTAAATCAAATTTTCCCTGCTCTTCCAAAGTCAATCTTCTCGGAAACTCATCTAATTTACCCATAATTTCTGTCAGCTGGTTTTCATAACTGATTTTTGCACCTAGATTATCCCGCTCCAATTTTTTGATATGACTATTCATAAGCTTAATCAAAATCGGAAATACGGATGCTGGCGTAGCACAAGCCGAATTAAAATAGCGATCTCGAATCGTTGCCTTGATTCCCGGATTTGTGTCTTTTTGAATAAATTCTAACACTGCAAACAAACGTCCCAATAAATAAGGCTGTTCACTGTTTTCCTTATTTAATCCCATGTAGTTAACTCCTTCTTTCCAATTTGTATTTATCATACACAAATCCGTAATTCTATATTATAATTTATCTGTCAGGTGCACTATACAACAACCTGTGGATTGAAATATTGGCATTTGCAGTAATGCACCACAAGTCCAGCAAGAATTAACTTCCTGCTGGACTTTATTCTTACTACATAAATACCCCCATTCCCATCTCTATGTCCAACCGAAGTCCATACTCTTCTGTATACCCGTCATCTGAACAAAGTTCATATAAATCTTCTATATCCTCTGATACTGGTCTCAACATTCCGGAAGCTGCCAATTTATCATAATTTCCTGTATAAACGTTAACGCAATACTGACCTGCCTTTCGCATCAGAGATTTTGTATATCCCTTATATCGTATTTCTTTCAGCAGTTGTTTTGCATCTTCCTCCTGAGGAATAAAAATTGTTACCGTATGCTCATCAATTAATTTAAATTTCTTCGAAGCCGTTGAAAAATTATAAACTCCTCTTTGGAATTCATCCATTATCTTCTTTTTGTCTAACTCATTCCTTCGAAGATAATACAATTTCTTAAAATAATCTCTCGCCGTCTCCGGTGCTGAAAAATCTACTTGTTCATCCATCAAGCTAGAGGCAACATCCATCTGTTGTCTCTGTCCCGGCATATATTCTTTTTCTGAAAATGTAAAGATATACACCTTACTATCTTCCACCGATCGCCTTCCCTCACGATTACATCGTCCTGCTGCCTGAACGATTGAATCGATTCCGGCAAGCTGACGATATACAGACCGAAAATCCACATCCACTCCAGCCTCTATCAAACTGGTTGCAATCAGAATACACTCATCACTCCCTTTTAATCTCTGCCGAACTTCCTCTAACACTTCTTTTCGATGCTTCGGATACATAGCAGTAGAAAGATGATATACATGTTCTGCTCCTCTTTCTTTTAATCGCTGGTACAAAGACTGAGCTCTTGCTTTTGTATTAACAATACAGAGCGCCTGCGTTTCCTCTATTAAACGATCTTCCAACTCCTCCGTACTAACCTTTCCCATCAAGATAAACTCTGTTCGTTTAAAAAAAGCGAACTGTTCTTCCTTTTGCGGACATAATTCGCGAATGTTCCACTTCTTTTGAAATAATCCTTCCAAGGCAGGTTGAGTCGCAGTGCAAAGAACCAGACTAGAATGATAATTCTGAACCAATTCCTCCATCTGTGCCAGACATGGTAGCATGTAATCGGTTGGAAGCATCTGTACCTCATCAAATATAATTACACTATTTGCGATGCGATGCAATTTACGGCATTTAGCTGACCTATTGGAAAATAATGATTCAAAAAACTGTACATTCGTCGTCACAATCACGGGTTTATCCCAATTTTCGGCCGCCAACTGCATCGACTTTAATTCTTCCGATGATTCATAATCTACATTATAGTGATTTTCCAACACATTCCGTTCCCCCAGAATTTCACGAAATACTGATGCATTCTGCTCAATAATACTCGTATATGGAATGACGTAAATAATTCGTTCCATCCCATATCGGACTGCATGTTTCAAGGCAAACGCAAGGGAAGCCAACGTCTTCCCTCCGCCGGTCGGGACGGTTAACTGAAACATTCCCGGTTCTTCTTCCCCACTTTGAATACAACTTCTCAAGATTTCGCTGCGATGACCGTTGACAGTCGTCAAATCTTTATTTTCAAGCCATCCTTTTATATACTCAGAAAGTCTCTGATCTAATATCTCTAAAGATTCCCCTGAATCTCTCCCTGCCTTTCCATTGGTCATGAACTGCTCGGTATCCAAAAAATCTGCATCTACCAAACAAGAGTACAGCATACGAATAAATACACTCAATGAAAAATCCGGATTTATCACTACATTCGGATCAAAGGGAATCTCCTGTAATGCCGGAATCTCGATTTCATCTAGGTAAGAACTATAATCCTCCACCTTTTTCTTCAATCTTCCATACATCGTTGATTTATCAAGTCCCGTTCCTGCTCCTGTATTGGGAAGTCCTGCATGATGACCGGCAATACAATACCCCAGAAGAGAGTAGAAACCACCTTTTTCCATACAAACCTTTGCCCCAGCCGTAGAATGATCTACCTGATTAGTATTATTTCCACGTATCCTCTCTTGAAATGCTTCTGAATATTTTCCTATATCATGCAGCATCCCAGCACAATAACCCCACTGTTCCTTTCTGAAGGACTTTGCAAACTCTGCTGCCAGTACGGCAGTCCCCTCCAGATGTTCTTTTATTGATTGTTCACGTTTACCATCAATATGTGCCAGATATTTCATCTTGTCTTTTTTCATCACTCCCACCCCTCTCACTTATCACGCTCCTATCCATTTTGCCATCTACAGATTATCAATCTTCGCAGTGAAATTTATTCCTGCAAATTCATCTGAATTTCCATAAATCAATCATATCACACATTTCCATATATAGTAATCCCCACCTAATAGGTGTCGTATATACATCCCATCTAAAATCATCCATATATTGACACAATTTTCCTCAAAAGAAAAGCGGCTGATCAATACCATAATCAACCGCCTAAAACAATTCTTGTAATCAACCCACAGTGCTTCTTATTATACTTCCCACTCCAATTTACTAACCATTCAACGCTCACAGCAATTCGTCAATTTTTGCAAAATCGATATTCAAATTATCATAAATCCCTGCCGGAACAAGATCGGAAAATGTATATTCGTTCATATCATTTTTTTCAAAATTATATACAATAATCCTGTTTTTCGTTTTATCCACGATCCAATATTCACGGACACCGGCCGTGCGATATTTAAAAAGCTTTATCATGTAGTCAATCCGCTGGCTTCCCGGTGATACCACTTCAATAATCCAATCCGGTGCTCCCGCACATCCTTTATCATTTAATTTAGATGGATCGCAGATCACGCTTACATCCGGCTCTACGTAAGTATGATCATCCTCGTTTAAAAAAACTGCAAATGGAGCGACATAAGGCCTGCATACTCCGCCTTTCTGCTTAATATAGTCCCGAATAACTGCAAATATTTCACCTACAATTTCCTGATGAGCCCGGCTTGGAGGTGCCATCATATACATGGTACCATCTATCAATTCTGCACGGGTTCCTTCCGGAAGATCATATATATCTTGTACTGTATACGTTTTGTATTTAGGTAATGGCATAGCTCCTCCTTTCTCGGCTGAAATATACTTTCCTCTATAATAAATAGTTTATCGTATCTCCGTTCTTTTATCAATCCATTCATTGATACGTTTTCAATTTTTAAAGCCAAAATGTGGTCAAAAAAGCGGCTGACCTCCCGATCAACCGCTTTAAATAACTCTTTTACCTATTATCTTCCCGCTTCTTCATCCCAGCTGCCGTCTTCTTTCACGTACCAGCCGTCCGGTGTCCGGCGTTTTGAATACATGATGCCGGCACTGCCGTCTTGATTCGAATTCAGATAATACCATTTTCCATTGATGAACTGCCATCCTGTAAGCATACCCTGGTTTTCGTCCATATAGAACCATCCCTGATACAAGGTGTCATAGATCCAGCCGGTACTCAGATATCCCTCAGCGCCAAATGCCCACCATCTGCCGTTGACTTTTTCCCAATGAAATGCACCGGTATTGCCCATAGGCCAGGTGCCGTCACTGTAGCGGAGCCACCAGCCTCTGGCATCCTTTATCCAATGGCTGTAACCATCATTCACTGCCTGATTCGATGCACCGGTGATAACCCCCTGCTCCTCGCTGCGGTAGCCTTTCTGGCTATCTTTGGTTACTGTGCCGGAACTTCCGCTGCTGCTTTTTCCACTGCTGCCTTTTCCTCCGCCGCCTGAATGACTGCCTGAGCTTGAAGGCGCTTGCTGAACCGTCACATTGACTGTTTTTACAGCATCATTGAAATTGTCCATCGAAGCTTTCACATATACCTGATAGGTTCCCGCATCTGTAAAGCCCGGGATCTCACTCTGATAATCCACTCCATTCTTAGAATAAGTAAATACTACTGCATCCGGACTCACATTTGAAAGACCGGTTTCCACAGATGCATGGATCTGCGGCTTCTGTTCGGTACCATTGTAGGTAAGCGGATCTGCCGACACAGTCATGGATGCAAAATCACGTGCTATGATGCTGCCTTTGATAGATGTGCTATTTTCTGTCAGCTCATAATTCTTTGCATTGTCACCTGCTAACGTGATATTTGCCGCCTCAATATCATGCTCTCCAACATCCGCACTCTGATATGCCAAATTCACCTGGTCAGCACGAACATCCTGAGAATCAGGAGTGCCGGAATCACTGTAAAGCTGAACGGATAAATTCTGCTCCTCCGTAATATCTGTCGTTCCATCATAGACTTTATCGAAAAAGTCTCCTGTTATCCGTGCATTTAATTTACACTTGTCGATTGTAAATATAGCTGTATTCGATTCATTCTTATAATTTCCCTGTCCCAACAGATGGACAGTGTATGTTCCAGCATCTTTTCGCTCTCTAACTATACTATTATCAGTTCCTGTCCAATATGTCCAATATTTGATTGTATAATCCGCCTTATTCACTGCATCCTCGGAAGTTCCCTGCCAGTTCTCAACCACCTTGATCTCCGGGTTCTGGGATTGACCATTATAAATGACGGTCTCTGGTTCAAGTGTTACTTTTGTATCTGTAAAACTCCGTTCGGTAATACTCGTTCGGTTATCAGAGCAAAATACCTTCGACTCGTAATTATCTACTGTCACCCTTACAAATACAAACTGCTCCGACTCTGCTACATTCACAATCTTCGGACACTCCGACTCCCACTGAGCTTCTTGTAAATCATCCGTATTCTTTGTACGCTTCAGCTGATATTCGTATCCTGCACCTTTAGGAATGCCACTTGCGCTAATGGCAGCTGCCGGATACCCTTTAGATCATTATATATATCTCTGGTAGCCGTTACGATCAAATTCCAGTGATCAGGAAAAGCTGCTTTATTAACCGTCAATGTTATATAAACCGGATTTTTTCCGGCTTCATATAATCCACTTGCCTGTGTATTCACCTTGATTTTAAATACACCAGCCTTCTTCACCGTCAACTGACCTGTTTCCTCGTTAATCGTTCCTTCTCCCTTATCACTTCCTGTATATTCAGCAAGTTCATATTGCAGGTTTCCGGCGTTAACCGGTTTATGAATACCCGCAAGGCTTGGAACATTGATCGACATATTTTCTTTATAATTTTCACTAATTTCCGCTGTATAACCTGTAATTGAATCCGGTTTCTGCTTTAAATCATCGGGCAGGCTTCCGTTTCCGCTGATTGTGCCTTTATTGATAAATGTTCCTTTTTCTTTTTTAAATGGACCATTTGAAACAAATTCCCCTTCATTGGTAAGTGTACCACTATCAATTATCGTACTTCCAGAGGTTACCTTTCCGCCTCTTGCAACAGTGAAAGAACTATTTCCATTAATGTATAATCGATCGGTATTCAGTTCCTTGGCTTGGATCGTTGCAGATCCACCCCTCTGCAAAAATCCTATTCCATCACTATTAGATTTTGTTGAAATTGTTCCACCTGAAAGATTAAAATTACCCACATTCTCAATTCCGGGTTTTCCACTTCCGGTTACCTTTAAACTTCCACCAGTCATCTGAAAATTGTTAAGAACATACACACCATTCTTGTGTGTTCCCGCAGCAGTAACAGAGCCTCCTCTAATATTTAAAGTTCCTTTGCTTTGCACAACAATAGCTCCTGAGACTGGCTCGCTATTTTGTTCCGCATAGGCAGCTGCTTCTATCGTTCCACTCTCTATCGTCAAGCTGCCTGCGACCACTATTCCGCTGGATGTATCTTTACTTGTTTTTTTCGTTGGATAATTCTGAACTTTCAAAGAAGCCGATTCTGGTTCTGCCTTAATCGTCGCGCTTACATAGTCATTAATCCTGAGGCCACATCCTGAAAAATCTTTCCCTTTTCCTTCTAATTCATTGCTTCCATTTAATACTATCTCCCATGTTCCCCGGCTTAACTCAAGGTTCTGTATGGTAGCATTCGTCATTATTAATTGAAAGCGATCTTCTCCTGAACTAGTAACCTTAACCTTTATACCGTTATCGTTCAATAATTTCATTACATCGCTGTTAACACTAGAAAAATTTTTTCCATCAAAGTATAGACTTTTAGATCCTTCGCTTGGGTTAAAACTTACATTTAGCACAGCATATGGATTTACTACAGGCATTGCCGCCTGGTCTCCCGTCACAGACACTTCCACCACCAGCGTCTCTACATCTTCCGCCAGTTCATATGCCTCCGGCAGCTCTGCTGCAAACTCATAGGTGCCTTCCAGCGGCCAGCAGCCTTCTTCATCCTGCACATACTCGTTACAGCTCCAGCCAGCGATCGGAAGTTTTTCCTCTTTACCAGCTTCGCTTTCTTCTCCGACCTGGGCAATAATAGCCTCTGGTAAGTACTCCGTGACTTCTTCGAAGGATGGCTGGGATTCCTCGGTAACTCCGTTAAGCTCTAATTTGCCATCCAGCAGGTTCTCCTCTGGATCATACCAGGACCAGGAGAAGATCTGGGACTTCACAGCCGGTATCACTGTTCCGCTTGGAACTGTCGTATCTTCCATATCCGATGGTGTACTGACGGAAGGTGCATTCTCCGCTTTGTCAGCAGAATCTTTCTGATCGTTGGTTTCTTCATCATCCGGCCCGGTTTCAGAATCGTCCTCGTTCGTACCGGAAGACGCGGCTGTATTCCGTATGCATCCGCTTTCTACAGTGCAGACGTGGGTACATTCCGTCGGCTCTTCTCCTATCTGGGACGAAGTCGCTTCCTCATCCGGCTCGCCGTAGCACTCCTCGGTATGCACATGGACACATTTTTTCTTCTCTGTCTTCTGCGGCATATCCGCCCATGCCGTATTTCCAAATAATGTCGATACTGCCAATGTCATTGTCAGACACACCGCTGCCGCCCTTCGTATACCTTTCCTTCTCCCATCTCCTCTCTGTTTACCTTTCATCTCTTTTGACGCCCATGAAGTTTAATTCTCATACTTCTATTATTGAACATTTTTCAAAAAATGTCAATAAACTGTACACAATATATGTTTGGTACCGTTATTTATATAATTCATTCGTGCGAGTACACATCCCCTACGACATTTCTCCTTTGTCCTCAAACTTTTTTACCTGATTTCCCGATTTTCATTGTGAATTTCGTTACCTGCTATCTCCATCCCGCCCCAGATACTCCCACACAAACCGCGATACTTCCGCCTTTTTATGGTACCTCTCCCGCACCGCATATACATGCAGCCGGGTCTTTGCACGCGTCATTGCCACATAGAACAGACGTCGTTCTTCCTCCATATCCTCGTCCAGCATCGCGCGGCTGTGCGGCGTGATGCCCTCATTGGCATCGAGAATATAGACAATGGGAAATTCCAGCCCCTTGGCGCTGTGCATCGTCGCGAGTGTGATCGCATCCGTCTCCGTCCGCCGCTGCGCCGCCTGCCGGAGCAGTTCCTCCTTGTACGCCTCGATGTGTGCAAACCACTCGTCAAAGGTCTTGAAACCCGCCGCACTTTCTTTTAACTCATCGGCAGTCTCTAAAAGTTCCTCCGGTCGCATCCGCCGGAATGCCGCATACTCGATCAGATATTCGTCGTATCCCATGCCCTGGCGGATATAATTGACGGCTGCCAGAGGTGACATCCGGGCGATGGCCCGCAGATCGCCTTCCAGACTCTCGATCCGCTCGGCAATCCAGTCTTTCTCCGCATAGAATACCTTCATCCTCTCGAACGAAACCGTCTCATCCGGCATCGCATCCCGGCTGATATAACGCTTCGGACGGTTGATGACCTGCAAAATATCTTCCCGCGCCCGGCTTCCCATGGCGATCCGGATATAGGTCAGGATATTTCGCGAAATCCAGTGTTCATAGAGATTCGGCACCGTATCCCTTGTCCGGAAAGGAAGGTTGTATTCCATCAGCTTTTCCATCAGAAAACGAGGACCAGCATTGGTCCGGTATAAAACTGCGATATCCCCCGGCCGCACTCCCGACTGCAGATACAGCTGTATCTCCCTGGCAATGGCCAGATTTTCTTCCCCCGGATCCTGCCAGAGCTTCGTGATCACGTTCTTTCCATGCCGTCCCGTTGTATGGATGGCCTTCGAAAAACGTTTCTGGTTTTCTCCGATCAGCCGCAATGCCGGTGCCACGATCTCCTCGGTACTGCGGTAATTCACATCCAGAAGAATCCGTCCAGCTCCCGGATAATCCCGCTCAAACCCCAGCATAATCTCCGGTTTGGCCCCACGAAACCGGTAAATCGACTGGTCATCATCGCCCACAATAAAAAGATTGTCTTCCGGCTTGGCTAACATCCGCACGATCTCATATTGAAGCCGGTTGATGTCCTGAAACTCATCAATCAGGATGTACCGATACCTCCTCTGCCAGGCAGACAGGATATCTTTTCTTTCCGTAAAAAGTTCCAGACACAGCACCATCATGTCATCGAAATCGATGAGTCCGGCCCGGCGCATTTTCTCTTCATAGCCTGCATAGAGCTGACGGAAAACTGCATCCGGACAGTTTTTGGAATAGTAATGTTCCAGTGCAATCCTCTCTCCCTTAACAGAGCTTATCTCACTTAAAATGGAGGCTGCAAACTCATTTTCATCCTCCGGCTCCAGACCTCCGGCCTGAGCCAGCTCCCGGACAAACTGCATCTGCTGCTCTTCCCGGACAATATTGTCAGCGGTATATCGGTATGCCAGCTTTAAGATCCTAAAAAAGATCGAATGAAAGGTGCCGAAGGTGACTCTGGATCCGCCGCCGGTCAATGCTTCATACCGCTCCCGCATCTCCTCGGCTGCTGCCCGGGTAAAGGTAATCACAAGAATATCCCCCGGATCGATTCCGTACTCCTTCGTCAGATACTGGACCCGATGGGTGATCACCGTTGTTTTCCCTGAGCCCGGTCCCGCCAGAACCATCATGGGACCATCTTTATGCATGATTGCCTGTGTCTGTGCTTTACTGAATGCCATTTCCTGTTTCCTTACTCCACAATTCAAGAATATCTCGGCATATTTGCTTCGAAATTCGCATTTTGACGTGCAAAACATACTTCTGCCGCGCATCTGAAGCAAATCTGTCAAGTACAAATGTAAGAAAAGTGCGCCTTGGAATGTATTTCTCACAAAGCGCACCTTTTCACTGCTTTTCATGCATCTACGATACATGAAAAAGTAGTTGTTTATTTACTACCTACTGATTTAATCTGCGAAGCCAAACTTGCTTCAAGTCGAACATCGACGGTTACGACAGCCTACTGCTATGCCTCCAGAAGCTCAATTCCCTTCTTGATACGGCGGATCGACTCTTCCTTGCCAAGCACTTCCATAATCTCGGTCGCGCCTGCCGGCGTCATCTGCTTGCCGGATACAGCGGTACGGATCGGCCACATTACGAAGCCGGTCTTAACGCCCTCTTTGGATACATACTCGGACAACGCCGCGTACAGGGCGTCGTTGGAGTAGTCTTCCTGTGCTTCCAGAATCGGCAGAACATCTTTTAATACCTTTAAGGATGTCTCCAGATTGGTCTTCATCTTCTTGTGAACATACATCTGCGGATCGTACTCCGGCAGTGTCTCGAAGAAATCGATGTGTCCCTCAATATCCGGGAAAATCTCGATTCTCGTCTTAACCATCGCCGCGATCTTCTTCAGATCCAGATCCTTGGTGATTACTTTTTTGATGTACGGCTCTGCCATTTCATAGAACTTATCAAAATCCATCGCCTTGATGTATTCGCCGTTCATCCATTTCAGTTTTACCATATCGAAAACAGCCGGAGATTTGCTGATATTCTTGTAGTTGAACTCTTTTACCAGCTCGTCTAAGGAGAAAATCTCCTGATTATTTTCCGGTGACCAGCCAAGCAGGGCAACGAAGTTGACAACTGCCTCGGAAACGAAGCCCTGATCGATGAGATCCTGATAGGAAGAATGACCGCTTCGCTTGCTCAGCTTCTTGTGCTCCTCGTTCGTGATGGTCGGGCAGTGCACATAAACCGGAACCTCCCATCCGAATGCGTCGTACAGACGATTGTACTTCGGTGAAGAAGACAGGTACTCGTTACCGCGGACTACATGGGTGATCTGCTGTAAATGATCGTCCACCACATTTGCGAAGTTGTAGGTCGGGAATCCATCCGATTTGATTAAAACCATATCGTCCAGCTCGGAGTTATCTACGGAAATATCCCCGTAAATCTCATCGTGGAAGGTAGTCTTTCCCTCGGTCGGGTTGTTCTGACGGATGACAAACGGCTTTCCTGCCTTTAAGTTTGCCTCTACCTCTTCCTTGGAAAGGTGCAGGCAGTGCTTATCATAGGTCATGATCTCTTCGCCATTTACTTCTCTCTTTAAGCTGTTTAAGCGTTCCTGATCGCAGAAACAGTAATAAGCTTCGCCTTTATCGATCAGCTTCTTCGCATATTCCATGTAGATGCCCTGTTTCTGACGGTCGCTCTGTACATACGGGCCAACCGGACCGCCGATGTCCGGACCTTCGTCATGTTTCAGTCCGGTATCGCGCATCGTATTGTAAATGATCTCGGTCGCGCCTTCAACGAAACGCTCCTGATCGGTATCCTCGATTCGCAGGATAAAATCGCCGCCCTCATGTTTTGCAATCAGGTATGCGTATAATGCAGTTCTTAAGTTTCCTACATGCATTTTGCCCGTCGGGCTCGGTGCGTATCTGGTTCTGATCTTTGTCATACTTTTCACACGGCTGTCTGGAAGCTTATGTTCCAAACAGTTTTTCCTTTCCTAGAAATAATTAAAATATTGGAATTATAAAATAAAGTAACTGTTCCGTAAGTCTGCGCATTTACTGCGCTGACCGTACGAAAACATGGGCCAGCAGGCAGGTAATTTATATCACGCCTTCATATTCAGCAGATGGCACGCCAGCTGGAAATAAATCATCAGGCTGCACGCATCCACGATCGTCGTGATCATCGG
>OGPP01001829.1_pt1 | contig 14634 bp, 7 predicted proteins | sample 1553021 | NCBI WGS metagenome assembly OGPP01 (sample SAMEA2580217, study PRJEB22360) | human gut metagenome | biome: human gut; feature: human-associated habitat; material: faeces | place: Denmark | collected 2008/2010
GCCGCTCCCGAAAGCACAGGCACATATTATCCCCGGAACAGCTATTATGCCCTGAACTTTGACAGGCAGAAAGCCGTGTGGATATCATATCTGGAATACGACAGGATAATGAAAAACGCCGATGAAGCGTCCTTTACATCTTCGCTGGGCGAATGTTTTGACAACATAGCCGCCCTGGGCTGTAATACCGTGTATTTTCAGGTGCGTGCCTACGGCGACGCTTATTATGATTCATCGCTTTTCCCCAAGGGTGATCGCCTGACAGGGGACTATGACCCGCTTAAAATCGCCGTAAAGCTTGCCCACGACAGGGGGCTTTCCATTCACGCTTGGATAAACCCAATGCGGCTCATGACCGACTCACAGATGTCAGGACTGGGTACAGACTGCGTTATCGGCAAGTGGTATAACGACAGCTCCAAAAAGGGCACATACATTGTTGAAAGCAGCGGCAGATGGTATCTCAGCCCCGCTTACAGCGATACTATCTCCCTTATCTGCGACGGAATAAGAGAGATCCTCACGGGATATGACGTTGACGGCATTCAGATAGACGACTACTTCTATCCCACCACCGATGAGAGCTTCGACAGGGAAGCTTACAGTGCAAGCGGCACAGCCCTTGCCCTGAGCGACTGGCGGCGTGAGACGGTCACAAAAATGGTGAGACAGCTGTATCTTACTGTCCACGGAGCAAATCCCACGGCAGTTTTCGGCATCTCGCCCCAAGGAAATATGAGCAGCGACTTTGATACCCTTTACGCCGACATCTATACATGGTGCGGCTCATCGGGCTACTGCGACTACATCTGCCCCCAGATATACTACGGCTTTGAAAATTCCACCCTGCCCTATGCGGAAACTGTGGATTCATGGGCAAAGCTCACAGGGGATAACATTTCACTTGTGATAGGTCTTGCGGCGTACAAATCAGGCACTGAGGATACCTATGCGGGGGACGGAAAAAACGAGTGGCTTAATTCAAGCGATATCCTTTCCCGCCAGCGTGACCTTACGGAAATATACAGCGCAGGCTATGCCTTTTTCCGCTATGATTCGCTGTTTGAGCCTGCACAGTCTGTTTCGGTTCATGTGAATAAAGAGCTGGAAAACTTATACTGATAATTAGTATTAAAGAAATAAAACAAAAGAAAAAAGAAAGAACAAGATGATAAAAATGAAAAAGAGAAAAATATTATCGGTGCTTGCCGCCATTGCTATGGCGGTGACGGCACTCCCTGCGGATTTTTTGTCGGTTTATGCCGAAAGCAACGTTACGGAAGAATATGAGGAAATTATTCCCGATGTTCAGCGTGACGAGGAGCTGGACAGCTTCAGTCAGCCCGAATACAGCCCCATGTTTTCGTTTCCCGATGAGGTAAGGGGCGTTTATATCACCCCCGAAAAGGATTTTGACATTTATGATGAAAACGGCGATATGCTGTCGGAAGAAGATATCCTTTCAGGCATAAACTCCGCCCTTGACAGTGCGGAAAATATGAGCCTTAACACGGTGATAATAAACACCTCCTATAACGGAAACGTGTATTTCAGCACGGATATGAACGGCAGGGAGCTGTGCGCACAGGCGGCAAATGAGCGTGGAATGTTCGTGTATGTCACCTTTGATATCGGCACAGTGCTTTCGGGGATCACGGAGGAGACCGCAAAAGCAAGGATAGACAGGCTTGCCCTGACCGCACACGAGTTCACCGTAAAATATCCCGTGGACGGTATTATCCTTGACGGATATTATTCCTCCAAGGACAGCAGCAGCTTTGCGGACTATATGACCAACGGCTCTGGCATCGGATACGATAACTGGCTTATGGATAACGGCGCATATGTGTTCAGCCTGGTGTCGGACGCAGTGCGGCGCACATCTAACTCCGTCCCCGTAGGCATTTCCATAAACGATGTCTGGGCAAACTACACTACAAACGACGAGGGCAGCGAGACCTCCGTAAGCTTTGAAGCCCTTACCGACGGCTATGCCGATACGCTGGGCTACATAAACAGCGGCTATGCGGATTTCATCATCGTCAAGGCAGACGGCTCCCTCAGCAGTCAGTCTATGCCCTTTGAAGAGGTGGCTGGCTGGTGGGACAGGCAGGCGCAGAGCGCAGGCGTTCCCATGATGATAGACCACATCAACGAAAAAATATGCACCGACAGCACAGGCTGGGGCTCTCCCGATGAGCTGGTAAAACAGGTCATCAAGGCAGATGACTACAGCTCCTACATCGGCAGCATTTTCAACTCCCTTTCAGCGCTGGACGCAAATACTGAGGAATCCACCTCGGTGCTGGTTAAGCACTACAATGACCAGATAGACCGTGAGGGTCTTAACAACGAGCTGGAAATGACCCTCCCCCTTGCCACGACCTTCAAAACGGAAGAGCCTACCGTTATTTTCGCAGGCTCCTTTGACCCCAACTTCACCATCTATTTTCAGGGTAAGCCCATTGAGCTGAACGAAGCGGGGCGCTTCTATTTCAATATGGATCTTGATGTGGGTCTCAACACTTTTACATTCAAAAACAAAGGCAAAACTATCACGTACAAAATAACAAGAACCGTAAATGTCCTTAAAAGCGCAGAGCCCAGCGGCGGCGAGATGCGCATTGAGGAGCAGTCGGCAGTAAATCTCAGCGTAATTGCTTACAAAGGCTCCGATGTATCGGCGGAGATAAACGGCAGATCCGTCACCCTCAGTCCCGTGGAGGGTCAGACAGATGAGCTTGACCCCAACTCCAACTACACAAAATATGTTGGCACATATATTGCTCCCGCAGGCATAAAGGGCCAGGATATCGACCTTGGAAACGTGACATTCTACGGCACATACCACACCAAAACAGGCGACTTCAACGAGAGCCGCACAGGCTGCCACATTATCGTAAACGCCCTTGCGGAAATACTCAACGACTACAGCGGCAATCTTTTGCAGGTGAAAAACGACAACACCATGGTGTACGACAGCAAGACCACCGGCACCGACCCCACCCCCGATATGGCACGTCTCCCTGCGGGCACATTGGATTATCAGGTAAAGACCGTCACCTACTCAGGCACGGAATATTACCTCACAAATTCGGGCAAGCGCATAAAGGTGAGCGACGTGAACGTGCTGGATAACTCGCCCTTAGGCTCAAATCCCGTAAGCGTGGTAAGCGCCGCAAAGGACGGCACGGACACGGTGCTGAAGCTCCACACCAACACAAAAATTCCTTTTGCCATGTCCTTCAATAATCTTAACTGCACAAGCGGCGGCAACGGAAATTACTACATATCCTCATTTAATTCGGACGCTCTTACCATTACCTTTGACTATATCACATCAGTTTCCGCAAGCGATATCACGTTCCCTGAAAGCTCCGTTTTCACCTATGGCAAGTGGGGCACATACGAATCGGGTGAGCTTACCAAGACTACCCTTACCCTGAGCTTCAGGCAGGCGGGAATTTTCGGCGGAGTTACATCATATTACGATGACAGCAATAACCTTACATTCCGCTTCAACGGCTACAGAAATTCCCTTGATGGCGCAACCATCGTGGTAGATCCCGGCCATGGCTACACAGGAGCCGATACCTTTGACCCCGGTGCCGTGGGACACATCAAGGAGCAGGAAGCAAACCTCGCCATCGCAAAGCTGGTAGAGGAAAAGCTGAAAGCTGCGGGTGCAAATGTCATAAGACTAAAGACCGAGAGCGAAACATATGTTACCGCCCAGCGAGCTTCCTACGCAAGGCAGTATAACCCCGACCTTTTCCTTGCTATCCACTGCAACTCCGCAGGAAAGGACGCAAAGGGCGCAGAGGCATATTATTTCACCCCATTTTCCCAGCCGCTGGCGGACAGCATTTCAAAGCGTGTGGGAGCATATCTGGGCAGCAGCGTCCACGGAACAGGCAGCCTTGACAGGGGAGAGAACTACAACTATTTCTTCGTCACCCAGCAGCAGGATTTCCCGTCAGTGCTCATCGAATGCGGCTTTGTGACAAACTATACCGAAGCAATGGCACTGGCAAATCCCACTCATCAGAACGGCATTGCCTCCGCCATAGTACAGGGAGCTTCCGATTTCCTTGCACGGTGCGATTATTCCTGCTACGGAGAGGGCAGCGGAAGCTTCACCAACAGCGGCTCTTACGACAGCGCCCCGACCGAAAGCAGCACTTCCGAAAACACTGCGGAAGAAGTTCCCTCAGAAACAACGCCGTCCGAAACGCCCGAAGAGACTGCCTCAAATATCGGCTTTGAGTATAATCCATTCTCAGACCCTTATAACAGCTATTATTGAACAAAAGCTCCTCTGCAAACTGCGGAGGAGCTTTTTTATGCCATATTATATCATAATATATATAAACAAAGGGACTGCAGCCAATGCCGCAGTCCCTCATTTTATTATAAGTTATAAGTCAATTTACTCAGCAGTCACATAAACAATGTCGGAAGATGTTACGTCAGTGAACTGACCGTCAACATATGCCTTAACAGCAAAGCCGTACTTCTTGCCTGATGTAAGATTTCTTACATACATGCCAAGCTCGGTTCTTTCACCTGCATATGTCCACTTGCCGTCAGCGAAGTAATATACACGGTACTTTTCAGCACCATTCACAGCAGACCAGTTGAGACCAACGGTTCCCTTTCCTGAAGTGAATGTCTTGGTGATGACAGGCTTAATGTTAGATACAGTCACATAAACAATGTCGGAAGATGTAACGTCTGTCCACTTGCCGTTTACCAGAGCCTTAACGGCAAAGCCGTACTTCTTGCCCTTAGTAAGACCCTTTACGAGCATATGCTCCTCAGTTCTTTCGCCTGCAAGTGCCCACTTGCCGTCAGTATAGTAATATACACGATACTTTTCAGCAGCATAGACCTCAGTCCAGTTGATGCCTATAACGCCCTCTTCGTCGTATGTCTCGATGATCCTAGGCTTAACGTCAAGAGTGGTTGCATAAACAATGTCGGAAGCGGTTACGTCAGTCCATTCACCGTTGAGCAGAGCCTTAACGGCAAAGCCGTATTTCTTTCCGGGTGTAAGATTTCTTACATACATACCGGTCTCGGTTCTTTCGCCTGCAAGTGTCCACTTGCCGTCAGCGAAGTAATATACACGGTACTTTTCAGCGCCTCTTACCTCGGACCAGTTAACGCCTACAGTTTCTGCGGCAGGTGTTACCTTGGTTATCTCGGGCTTAGCGTAGTCATATATTACCTTGTATGTTGCGTTGAATATAAGAGTATTGACACTGTCTTCGGATAATTCATATCCATCAGGCACTGTCAGAGTAAGTTCTACCCTGCCGCTGTCCATGCTTGCTACGTGATATTTTTTAACCTCATAGTCGCAGTCTGCGTTTTCAACAGTATAAGCATCATTTATGTAATTGTATGCCAATGCTATTCTGCTCAGTGCATCATCAGTCTCCTTTACCTCAATAACGGGGCTAAGTGTCATGCCGTCCTTGAGAGCAAGTGTAGCGCTTGAAACGCCGATGACCTTTGCATCGAAGCTGAGTGTAGTTATGCAGCCCGGCTTTGTTTTATAGTAGTAGTTGCTGCCGTCTTCGGGAAGTATAAGCCGTACCTCTCCCTCTACTTGATCGCCACCCGTTACGGTTGGCGTGATTTTAACACCGCAGCCTTCAAAGCCGTTGATAATGTTGAATGCGTTTTTCATATAGTCAACTATAGCATCATCAATAGTCACGTCGGTCATATCGGCTAATGGGATCCTTAACTCGGGAGTAAGTGTTGCGTCAGCTTTGAGGGCAAGGGTCGTATCTGCTTCGATTTCCCATGTGGGAGTGAATGTCAGTGAATAATTGTATCCATCCTCAGCATAATCATCGGGGTGAAGCACTACCTTTGCCGTCATGCTTGCAGGGAGACCGTTGTCGCTGTACTCGGTGGTGTATTCAATGTCGTCGAGATCATAGTCAGTGCACATTTCTTTGTCTGAAGCGGGAGCAGGTGCAATCGTTATGTTTTTCTTAATATATTCCTTAAGAATAGCTTCACGGTCTTTGTTTGTGTCGCTGATGTCAGTGGAGAGTACAGGTGTAACCGAATTAAATGTACTCAAGCTTACCATTGCGGGCTTCTTTTCAGTAAATATTATGGTCTTTGTCGCATTTGTATTTTCTTTTGATTTGAAGCAGTAGTCGTCATTTGTCAGACTTATGGTTATAAGGAACAGCGCCTCATCTTCGCCTGCGGTGTAAGGTTGAATGTTAACGCTGTAATCGTCCTCGCTGAGCTCCTCCGCACCGGTGAACATTTCCTTTACACGCTCTGTACCAAGAGCAATTCTTGCGTTAAGGTCATCATCGGGCATTACATAAACCACATTGTCGGTAACATCTGTTGGTTCGAGCTTAAGTTCAACAGCTTTTCTTTCCCGGTATGTAATATTGAACTCAAGGCGTGTAGTTTTTTCTGAGGACAGTACCTCATTATTTCCGTTTGTCATCAAAGAAACAGCGATCGTTGACCCATTGGCGTCGGAACTAACGACCTTGACTTCTACTGAAGTATCCGGCTCCATATCAATGCAGCCGGCGGCATAGTCTTTGGCAAGATTGAGTCTTGTGAGCACGTCATCATCAGGATTTACCTTGATAACAGCTTCGGTCGAAGCACCATCTTTAAGCTTCAGCTCACGGTCGGAAACGGTGTATTCAGTGCCGTCGTCTGTATCTATAAAGGTGAAATTCTGTGTGCCCAGATGTAATGTCTTTGCTTCTCTGTTGCCGATAACAAATCTGTTGTCGGTAACATTAAAGGTTGAATCTGCGGTTCTGTTAAAGATGTCAATGTCATTATCGCCGAAACTGAGCTCATATGGATATTTGTCAATGATCTCCCCGGGGGTTATGTCACGGATATCGCCAGCCTTTACAGCTTCCTTAACAGCCGCTATCTTTTCCGCATCTGTGGAAGTTTTGCTGATTTTTACCTTGATGTCAGTATCTATGAAAGAAGGGACGATATGAACATTGAAATCTACCAGCACATTGAAGTTTTGGCCTGTATATACCGTGCCGGCAACATCGCCCTCGTCAAGGTCATAAAAGTCTGCATATTTTCCCTTGAAGCCAAGTGTCAGCAGCATAGAATCACCTGCACCCGTTGTGACGATATAATAGCCGCTGTCGCCGTCTTTGCCGCAGAAAGGTATCGCTATTTTCTTGCCGCTTCCATCGGTAAAGGAAACTGCGTCATCAGCCATTTTCTCTTCTATAGCTGCCATCATGCCGTCACGGTTGAAGGTGTTTAAATTTAATTTGAGCTTGCCGCCGTTCCAGTGAGCGGAGATCGTCTGCTTTTCAACATACTCAACGGGAACTGTTATTTCAGTGGTGGAAAGAGGCTTGTTGTAGTCCTCTGTTCTTGCGATACATATTTCGTCCTTCTGGCTGTCAGCCACCTCGATAACGGCTGTAGCCGTGCTGTCATTGTTTAAGGTTACGGATTTTACGGTGTAATCAACATCTATAGCTTCGCCTGTGTAGGTAGTAAAGCTAAGGTTATCGAAATAGTCCTTTATATACTCATTTGCTTTCTCAGAATCCTTGGGGACAGTAAGAGTGTCAAGCACGGGGTGGGCATCACGCTTGGCATAAACTCTCAGCCTTTTTACAGAATCACTGCTGAGGCAGGTCGAGTTTTCTATCGGGCTAAAAGAGAAAAGCATACTATTGCCAGAGAAAAGTGCGCCTAAAGAGAATCCTCTTGTATCAAGATAATAATCCGTAAAGTCATATTCCTTTGCATTGCCTGTTACAACTGCATTATTTTTGACAGTGTTATTATAGTATTTAAAGTCCTGATCAGTTTCATCACTGTCTGTTCTTTCATACTTTGTAACATAAAGATAATAAGCACTATTAATTTTTTCTGCATTGGGGAAGGAAATTGTTATCTCGTCCAGAACATTAACAGTGATGTAAGCCTTGGGGCCCTGCTCGCCGCCGATAATTCCCCGGGCATATATCTTAGCGCTTCCGGGAGCCACGGGAGTAACAGCGCCTGTGCTTTCATCAACCGTTGCTATTTCGGGGTTATCGGAGTAATACTTTACGGAAGATGCGTCAGTGCCTGTGGGAGAAACTTCAAGATACCGGCTCAGATCAAGCTTTTCGCTTGCATTTTCGGATATGGAAACGCTTTCCTTACTGAATCTGTAGCTTTCCATAGCTGCCTTTACATATACAGTTGCGGAAATGCCTGCATTGTCGGAAGCGGAAAGCTCATAAGCCTCTTCGCCCTTTTCGGTGAGAACAAATGTAACGGTTACCTTTTGTAAGCCTGTCTTCTCATCGTATGTCATATCGCCTGTAATGATGTCGAAATCGTCGCTTGCTGGAGCATAAACTGTCTCGCCCTCAGGCTCTTCAACATTGGTCTTGTTGTAGCTTGTGTTGCCGTAAAGAAGCTCTGTGGGCATATTGCTGTAGTCCATGTTTTCGGTGGTAAAGGTGAGAGCGCTCTTTATCGCCTCGGACAGGTTTTCCCCGTTAGATGTGTCAATGGGGTTGTCCGCAGTGAATTTGCCCTCAAGCAGTGGCTTCAGGATTATCTTCTTCACATCATATCTGATGGGCAGGTTCATCATGAAGCCGTAATTTTCAACAGAGGGGTCATAGGTCAAGGCAGTCTGGTTAGTGTCGTTGTAGCCCTTGGGGAATATCCAGTTTGCGGCTTCGGGATAATACCCCTTGATGCCATATGCGTGAACATAATCCCTTGTGGCAAGGATCTCACTGTAGGTTTTGTCATATCTGTTCAGGGTGTGTGCCCTGCTGCTTGTTATGTAGGTGTCACCGTTGTAAATGCCGAATTTGTTGCTGAGTATGGCTGCGCTGCCTGCTCTTTCGTTGGCTCTCTCGTAAAGAGATTCGGTGTCCCTCTTGAAAACGGGGACTACCAGCTCCTCGGGAGCGTCCTTGAATATGGGGGATTCCACATCAAATGGGATTGTCGCAGAAGTATTTTCGGTATCAAAGCAGTAACAGAGAGCGCCTTCTTCTGTAGGCACTATACTGACATCAACGGAATAAGGGTCAGTGTCGGATATCTTGGCATCTAAGGTGTAGTACATGCCGTGCATAGGCACAGGGAAGTCGTCTTCGCTGCCCTTTACTATCTCAGAGCCAACGGTAATATCGCTCTGATACTTGCTGTTAAAGCCTACCTGTACAAGTTCGTTTTCGTCGATAACAGTGCCGATGTTATCAGCTGTAGTGCCGAAAGGTATAGATATGCTGTTCGTATATATTTTGGGTATCAGATACGCTGCTGCGGAAGTAAAAGTAAAGCTCTGTGAATACGCAACGTCGCCTACAGTTGCATTTACGGTTATCACAGCAGTGCCCCAGCAGTCAACGTCATAAGCGTACTTGCTCACACCGTTTACCTCTTCTAGCTTTATAAGACCATAAAGCTTGCTGGTGGCATCGGATTCATTGTAGGTCACGCTTGTTATTTTAAAGTCCTCAGCACCGTTGGAGTTAACATAGAACACCAGCTTCTGGCTGCCAACTGCTTCACTGCCCAGAGCATAGTAATGCTCAAGAGGCACAGCAGAATCAGCAGAGCCTGTGATAATAAAGGGGCAGTCGCTGACAGGATCACTGAGCAGATCTTAAGCATTGGTCTCCATGCCGATAGTGCTTATAGAGTTAAGGGTTACGTCATCATCTGTAATGAAAGAGATCTCGTCCGCCCATACAGGGGGGACAGATGAAAATGTGACAGCCAGTGCCATTATCGCAGCAAGCTGTCTTTTAAAATCCTGCTTTTTCAAAAATATTTCTCCTTTCAAAATAAAAAATGCCATAAAATATTCTGAAATTACACACATCACACACTTGAAGTATAGCATAATTTTACCGAAATTGCAATAGATTTTACCGAAAAAAGTTAAAACTTTCTCCATGCTTATTACACTTTTGCGCATTAACACATCTAATTGACAAAATGAGACCTATATTCAAAAAGTGCGTGTTTTTGCCCGATTTTGTACCAAAATGCAGAGAACTTTTTTTAGAAATGATATTTGCAAATTATAAAATCACTTGACAATCTATAAGCGCCGTGATATAATTTTAGTAATGAGATGCAGGCGTTTACCTTTCATCTAACCTCTTTTGTATATCTCCGAACCTCTTTTTGACTTACCTAAAAAGTCCCATTCTTACAGCCGCATTCGGGAACGGACAGCCCCGAATATCGGTGGGACACTGTCCTCTGCATCTCATTTCCTTTTGACAAAAAGCCCCTCTGGCATAAACCAAGCATCTCCACCAAACGACGCATTGAAGCCGCTTGACGGCACTATACAAACAAAAAAGCGGCTCGGATATCCGAACCGCTTTTGCCTTGTAAGCACAAAAAAACACCGCTCAGAATCTGAACGGTGTTTGGTGCGAGAGATGGGACTTGAACCCACACGTCAAAGACACACGCACCTCAAACGTGCCTGTCTGCCTATTCCAGCACTCTCGCATATTTTCTGACCTGTTTAATCAGTCAGCTTTTATATTATAGCACAGACTTTTGTACTTGTCAAGCACTTTTTTAGATTTTTTGCATTTTTCCTCTGCCATTTGCATTTTTTCTCATTATATGATACAATAAATATAGTGAAAAATCTCTTATTAAGGCTCAAAAAGGAGGCATGCCCATGTTTGAAAACTATCTCGATATGCTTATACCGTCGGCTGATGCCGCTTTTATGGTCAAGACTATCCTAAGGCTTGGCGTGGCGACCCTGCTGGGCAGCTTCATAGGCAACGAGCGTGAGCACATCAACCGTCCTGCGGGCATACGCACCCATGTGCTTGTCTGCATCGGCGCCGCCCTTATGACTATCACGTCGGAATATGTGTGCCGAAAATACATGGGCGTGATGAACGTTGACCCAACACGTCTCGGCGCGCAGGTGGTCAGCGGCATAGGCTTCCTGGGCGCAGGTACTATAATCAAAGAGGGCTTCAGCGTCAAGGGACTTACCACTGCCGCAAGCCTGTGGGCTGTATCCTGCGTGGGACTTACCTGCGGCACGGGCTTCTACGGGGCAGCTGTTATTGCGACGCTGCTCATATACTTCGCCCTCCAGTTCATAAAAAGGGCGGTCATGAAGCACAGCGAGACCCGTGTGATATGCCTGATGGTGAGCAGTGCGGACGTGGCTGCAAAGGAAGCCGAGACACTGTTCAGCAAGCTTTCCCTTGCCATAGTTTCATCGGAGATATCCGTGGCTGACGAGGGTCATCTGGAACTGAAATATGCGGTCATCGTGAAAAAATCGGAGGAGCTTTTCGATTTCGCCATCAACAAGCTGAAAATGACCGACGGGATAATGAATGTACACGTTGAATAATCCCATAACAACGGAAAATAATAAGGAAGGACTGTTCAGATGCGCATAGATAAATTTGCTGCCGAGCAGACAGGCATATCCCGCAGCGATGCAAAGGAGCTTATAAAACGCAGGAAAATAACCGTTAACGGAGCGCCCGTTACCTCGGCGGATATGCACGTTGACCCCGAAAAGGACGAAATAATTATCGGCGGAAAGCCCATATTATACAGGCAGTATATGTACATTATGCTTAATAAGCCTGCGGGAGTTGTGTGCGCCACCAGGGACGAGCTTTCCGAAACCGTGCTGGAGCTTATCCCCCCTGAGCTGCGCCGAAAGGGGCTTTTCCCTGCAGGACGGCTGGACAAGGACACCGAAGGCTTTGTTTTCATAACCGACGACGGCGCCCTTGCACACAAGATGCTCTCGCCCAGGAGCCACGTTGAAAAGGAATACGAGGTCACTCTGGAACGCCCTGCGGAAGAGAGCTACAAGGAGCTTTTTGCCTCGGGAATGACCATTGACGGCGGCGAAAAGTGCATGCCTGCGCAGCTTTTCTTCACCGATGACGACCATGTGGTGCGGCTTATCCTCCACGAGGGAAAGTTCCACCAGGTCAAGCGCATGATGGAGGCTGCGGGCAACAAAGTCACCTTCCTCAGGCGCACAAGGATAGGGGGCATAGAGCTTGACCCCACACTGCCTCTCGGAGGGTGCAGGGAAATTTTGCACAAAGAAACCCTGAAACTTTATGCAAAATAGTAGCACGATTTCAACACATTTTTCCGAAAAAGTTTATTTTCGTCAAACTAAATAAATAACTTTTTGTAAGTTTGGGTAATAAGAGACTTGAAATTACTGTGCGTAATTTGGTATTATATAATCATAGCCGATATATGTATTGCAAGATAATATCCTCGGCAGCATTTTAATTAGGGAGGTCCACACTAAATGGCAAGCTTATCACTCAGAGGCATCTATAAGAAATATCCCGGTGGCGTTGTTGCCGTATCAGACGTAAACCTTGAAATCAAGGACAAGGAGTTCATTATCCTTGTTGGTCCTTCAGGCTGCGGTAAATCTACTACACTTCGTATGATTGCCGGACTCGAAGAGATTTCCGAGGGCGAGCTTTACATCGGCGACCGTCTTGTAAACGACGTTGCTCCTAAGGACAGAGATATCGCAATGGTATTCCAGAACTACGCTCTGTATCCTCATATGACCGTATTCGAGAACATGGCATTCGGTCTGAAGCTCAGAAAGGTTCCTAAGGACGAGATCGCAAGAAAGGTAGAAGAGGCTGCAAGAATCCTCGATATCTCTCACCTTCTCAGCAGAAAGCCTAAGGCTCTTTCCGGTGGTCAGAGACAGCGTGTTGCTCTTGGACGTGCGATCGTTCGTGAGCCTCAGGTATTCCTTCTCGATGAGCCTCTTTCCAACCTGGATGCGAAGCTCCGTGCTCAGATGAGAACCGAGATCTCCAAGCTCCACCAGAAGCTGGGTACCACATTTATTTACGTAACACATGACCAGACAGAGGCTATGACAATGGGTGACCGTATCGTAGTTATGAAGGATGGCTTTGTTCAGCAGGTTGATTCTCCTCAGAACCTTTACACCAACCCTGTAAACCAGTTCGTTGCAGGATTCATGGGATCTCCTCAGATGAACTTTATCGACGCTGTTCTCAGAAAGATCGAGGGCAAGTACACTGTAGAGTTCGGTTCCGAAGATACCAAGACCACCCGTGGAAAGAAGTACTATGTTGAAATTCCCGAGTCCAAGGTTGATGACCTTGCACTTTCCGAGCTTGTTGACAAGGAGATCATCATGGGTATCCGTCCCGAGAACATTCACGATGAAGAGATGTTCCTCTCCGCTGCTAAGACCGGCGTTATCGAGGCTGACGTTGAAATCACCGAAATGATGGGTGCTGAGACTTACCTGTATCTCACCTGCGAGGGTATTCCCCTTACTGCTCGTGTTGATCCTCGTTCCACAGCACGTCCTCAGGATACTATCAGAGTTGCTATCGATCCTAACAAGATCCACATCTTTGATAAGGAAACCGAGAAGACTGTTATCAACTGATAACATCACAATCGAATTTATTGAGCCGCACTCTTTTGGGTGCGGCTTTTTGTTTTATATGATAAAATATTTATCAAACTTTTTGTGCAGCTATACAAAAAAGTATGCTTTTATAATATTTTTGAAAGAAAAAGGTGCTTTAATGACGTTATATAATAAAAGCTTCCAAAAGTAGAAAACTCAAAGGGGCAAATATTTTTATGTATGATGAAATAGTAGATAAGTATTACAATGAAATATATAACTACTGCTGCACAAAGCTGAATTTCAGCCGAACAGCGGCGGAAGATGTTACACAGGAAGTATTCTTTGCATTGTATAAAAAGCTGGACCGTCTGAAACTGAGTGAAAATATCAGAATATGGCTTTACAGGGCAGCGGATCTGGAGATAAAAAATTATATAAGACACAATCCCTCATTTGTTTCTCTGGAGGAATGCTCTGATGAGATAAGCGCTGCTCCCATTGATTTCCCGTTCTTGTCAGATAATGATCTTGACTGCCTGTCAGATAAAGATAAGGCTATTATCTCTGATTATTACAACGGCGAGGATAAGGAAAGCATAGCAAAAGCCAACGAAATGACGCTTAACGCATTATATATCCACATACACAGGATAAGAAAAAAGCTTGCGGTCAGTGCGAGAAAAGCAAACAAACTAAGGCTGTAATTTTTGTGCACAGCTACAAATTAAAAAATTGTTTTGATGAAGGAAAAACTGTGCTTTCTGACGTTTATACATCAAAGGAGAATGAGTAATATGAAAGGGCTTGCACAAAAAATTATTTCCGATAAAGAGCTTGAAAAAAAGGCTTTTTTATATTTGAAGCGACAGCTTGATGAGGAAACAGCCAAGCCGTCAGGCAAGCGTGATTATGATAAAATTGCAGTCCTTACAAATGAACTGTGCGAACTGTCGGACGGACTTGATCAGTCAAGTGACATTGTGGGGCAGAAGCAAAGATTATACAGTAAAATATCCGAATACAATGCCGGGAAAAACAAAGCTTCCGTCAGGACGCTCAGAAAAATAATACCGATTATCTGCGCTGCTGCCATAGTATTTGCAGCAAACTGTATTTCAGTTTCAGCATGGAACATGAATATATTTTCTCTTGCTGTAGAGCTTACACAAGGCGGCGTGAAAATAGATTTC
>OGPP01001839.1_pt1 | contig 14579 bp, 9 predicted proteins | sample 1553021 | NCBI WGS metagenome assembly OGPP01 (sample SAMEA2580217, study PRJEB22360) | human gut metagenome | biome: human gut; feature: human-associated habitat; material: faeces | place: Denmark | collected 2008/2010
ATAAGTTGCCCCCCCTTCAGTATAGCCACCGTAGTTAATAATGTGCCTTACAGGGTGGGGATTAGTAGATGAAAAGAACCATGACTGGTACATATGCCCCGGTATTCCTTCATGGGCAATTGTGGCATAAAAATCCTGATTTTTCAGCATTCTGGTAAATGATTCTGAGACATGATAATCAGTTTCCGCTCCATCTTCTTTTTCAATCAGCACACATTCTGCATAAGTTTTCTTGCTGGCACCAGCCGGAAATTCATTTGTCATAATGTTGATGATATTCTTTTTCTGATCTTCACTAAGCTGAATGCCATATTCCTTCTGCAGTTCCTGCCGTAATCCTGAAAACAAATGGTAGCCCTGAACATAAGTCAACATTCTCTTTAACAGCTTTAACTCCTGAATTCGCTTTCCGCTTGCCAGCTTTTTAGAAACAAACTCCACTACTTTTTCCTCTTCCGCTGACAAACGTACCTTATATTCTTTTTCATATTTCACCAGGAATCTATAATAAGAACCCAAACTTCCATTATCAAAAATTCGCAGGACATCCATTTCTCCGTAATCATCGAAATCACGCAATTTCGGAATGCGCCCAAGCTTATTTTTCAGGTTTGTATAATTTTCTTTGATTAATTTAATATCGCTGAAATTAGCATTATCCACTGCTGCAAAAATCCGTTTTCTGCTGATTTCATCGAAATGAATGGTACTGGCCCCTGGGATCACCCGACCGCCTTCCATTAAATATCTGCGAATGTTGTCTTTGTTGTAACTGCGATCTCCAGAAAGAGCAATCGGAATCATGAAATTATTTTTGTAATTTCCGATGAAATCCAGAATCACCACATATTCTTTTCCTTCGGCCTTACGCAGGCCACGCCCAAGCTGCTGAATAAATACAATCGGAGACTGCGTTGGACGCAGCATGACCACCTGGTTCACCTCAACAATATCTGTACCTTCAGAGAAAATATCAACCGTCAATATATAATCCAAATAATCATCCTCGGATGATTGTACATCCATGGTTAACCGTTCAATGGCATCTGCGCGGGCTTCTTCCGAATCGGCTCCGCTTAAAGCAATGGTTCGAAGTCCCTGCTCATTAAATTTTGCAGATAACTCTCTTGCTTCCTCAATTCTGCTGCAAAAGATCAATCCCTTTACCCGGTCACCAGAATAGCCAAAATAAGATGCCTGCTGCATCACATATTTCACACGCTCATCGCTAGTCAGATAACGGAACTGCTCCAGCTGCTCCTCTTTCGCTCCCCCTTCATCCGTAATCATAGACAGATCTGTGATTCCGAAATAATGGAACGGACATAACAAGTCCTCTTCCATCGCCTGCTGCAACCGAATTTCATAGGCAATATTATGATCAAAAATCTCATAAATATTGCGCCCCTCAATATTATCATCACGCTTGTCCGGCGTTGCCGTCATGCCCAAGGTAAACTGAGGTGTGAAATAATCCATCACCTTCTTGTAGCTTCCAGCACCGGTATGATGCGCCTCATCATAAATACACGCATCAAAATAATCCCTCGCAAAACGCTGCAAATTTTCCTGTTTACTCAATGTCTGCACAGTTGCGAATACAAAATCTGCATCGTAATCACGATTATTTCCAGAAACCAAACCAGTTTTTACTCGACTTCCAAAAACACGTTCGAAAGATGCCTTCGCCTGACGCGCAATCTGATTGCGATGCACCAAAAACAGGACTCTCTTAAATCCCAATTCACGCATCGCAAATGCAGAAGCATACGTCTTACCAGTTCCTGTTGCAGAAATCAAAAGAGCCTTGCCCATACCTCGTTTCCGCAATTCCATCAAATTATAAATAAATGCTCTCTGCATAGAATTCGGCTGTAATGTATACGCCTCAACTGACGGAATAGCCTCCTGCTTTGCAATCCGTTTCTGCTCCGCCACCAGCTTTTGGAATAGCTGCTTTTCCTCGTATTGTTTACGGTACTCTTCAATGAAATCCGAATAACATTTCGTGTATTCCGTCTCATTCCACAACCGTTCAAATTCACCCAGAACAGACTGAATCATTTCTCCCTGATTGGTAGAAACAAGCTTCGTATTCCATTCCATATTTCTGGTCAGCGCGTCCTGGGTTAAATTGGAGCTTCCAATAATAAAACGATATTCCTCGGATTTCTGGAAGATATATCCCTTTGTATGGAATCCATTTCCGGCACGCTCCGTCTGGTACATACGCAATTCAATGTTAGAAAGACTTGTTAACGTATCCAATGCCCCCGGATCGCTAAAACATAAATAATCCGTAGTTAAAATCCTACCAGGAATGTGTTTCCGCTCCAGTTCTTTTAATGTCTGCAATAACGGCGTAATACCGCCCCGCGTGATGAAGGCCACGCTGATGGCAAAGCTGTCGCATCGAAGTAATTCTTCTTCGATGGAAGAGAAAACTTTTTGGCCATTTTTGTTATCGTTGTAGATGAATTGTGGGCGGTAAGCTAGGTTGGATTGAAAGGTCTGGTCAATGAATGCGGTATTCAAACCATTCTGTAGATTTATAATTTTATCAGGTATCATACACAAATTCTCCTGTTAGTGTGCTTCAACGTAACAAGCCTCTCTTTACTCATCTTGATACTCAGCCAATGCATCTGTATCTATTGCTTTAATTTCAAATGTTTTTCTCGTAGACACACAAAAATTATATTCAATCATTAAATTTGCAAGACGTTCCCCATCGATAAGAATAATGTGATGTAAATTTGCATAGTCTCTAGTGTACTGGCACATTGATTTTTAGTATTACAACAACTTCCTATTCGGAAGCTGTTGTAAACCTAGGATACAATGAACTCAACTTCACTCTTGCATCGGCAGTTCGGAACTGCCAATTAACTTTTGCTGCGACTGTATTACGCTCGACTTCCCACGCAGCTAACTCTCCGCGAAGTTTTGCAATGTTTTCAATCCTTCGTGACAAACACTGTCTGGTCATTACATTCAGTTCTATTTCTGCAATGTCAAGCCAGCTTCCATGTTTGGGTGTATAGTGAATTTCCAAACGCTTGATAATTCGTCTTGCCTCATCTGCTGGATACCTTTTATACAAGGACGCCGTTTTATGGGGGTTAAGGTTATCCATAACAAGAATTACTTTTTCTGCATCAGGATATATGACATCAACGAGATATTTTATCTCTTCTGCCCAGTCAAAGGCAGTACGTTGTTCTCGCACGCTGACATGATGAGTGCCTCCAAGCGGTTCGACAAAAGCAAATATGCTGCAGGTACCATTCCTGACATATTCCGAATCTGTTTTCTGATTGTCACCCGGACGCATGGGCAGTGGTTTCCTTGCATCGCCCAGTAACTGGTAAGGCTTTTCGTCCATACATACAACTGGTCTTTCAGGATTGTATGGGAGTTCATATACATCAAGGACATCTTCCATACATGCTATAAATTCGGCATCATCTTTTTTGGGGATGCACCAGTAGTCGTTTTTGTGAGGTCGAAGTTTGTTTTTTTTAAGGCTCTTCGGATTGCCTCACGGCTGACCGGAGTATCAAGAACAATTTTTGATTTCTCTTCCAGCAGCCGGATGGTCCACCTTGAATGTCCTTCCGGCACCGGACCACAGGCAAGTTCAATGATACGGGCTTCAGCACGTCCATCGAGCACACGCCTTGCATTATCAGAATTAACATTACGCTTAAACTCAGTTACTGCATCAATACCACCCTCAAAATATTTTTTCACAGTATTGGTTACTGTTGCCAGACATACACCATTTAATTTTGCAGACTGCTCATGAGTCAATACTTTTCCGTGGAACTCATCTAGGTCAATAATAATCTGGCATCTGCATCGGATTGTTTTGGATGTTTTATTTTTTCGGATGACAGCTTTTAATTCTTTTAATTCATCATCCGTAAGTTTGATTTTGTACTTTTTTGGTCTTGCCATAGGATATCACCGCCGTTTCTTTTATTGTACCATAAAACGGCAATAACAGCCAGAAATATTTGGTTAAATATCAATATGCCAGTACACTACTTTCACTAAAATTCAAAGATCTTTGCATCTGCCACTTGCTTCAAATCATATACCAACGTATTCTGAATTTCGGTAAATGCCTCATTAGTTACCACCCATCTTTGAATAACAGGTTGATTCATATAAACACTATTTCCCATTTCCGTTCTTAAGCCGTAATAATACTCAAATCTACCTATCATTTTATTATTTGAATCGACTATCTTTAAGCCATCATCAAAAACAATTTCCCATCCGAAATGATTTAGTGCACGTTGTGAAAACATACACATAATATTGCTGCCTTTAAAACTCTCTACTCCTACATTATGCACAAGTAAGTTACAATGTTTTTCCTCCACAAATTCTTCACTTCGATGAATTAAAAGTCTTGCATTTCTCTCACAAGCATATAAAGCAAAATCTCTTTTCATCGTAGGAAAATCAATATATGTAGTCATAAAGCCTAAGAGTTCTTTCTTATAGCTATATTCCGTTAACGCTCCACCAAGAACTATTTCGTCATCACTAATTCCCATAGTGAAAATATTCTTTAACAATTTCTCCTTATCATCTTTATCCTGTTCTTCAAACTCATCAATTTTTACATTTAATATTTTGTTTTCTTGATATGGCAATATCGCTGGAGACTGCAACAAAACATAAGGTTCACTTGTAGAAAGAATAATTCGACTTAACGGAATTTCTGCTCCATCCCATCTTCCTTGATACCATTCTTTATACAATACCCTAAGAAAAGCAACATTTATATCGTACAAGGCTACACCGCACTGCTTTCTACCACCCACATCAAGCAGCATATTATCCGTATCACTGATTTGCTTCATATATGCTGCCACCTTGCTTTCTATGTCACTACAGTCATCCCACATTTCCTCGGTCATCCGTTTAAGTGATTCCATAACATATCTAGTACCGGTTAAATATTGTTCTTTGCTTTTTACAGATAATAGTTTTTTGGTGCTATATTCTGGAATGTCTGCAAAATATTTCTGTTTTTCCTTTTGCATCTCAAAACCATTTTTACCACATAATCTTTGTAACAAAATCCTTGAGTAAAATGCCGCATTAAAATCCGAATCATTGATATGTTTCGTAACCAAACTCTCTAGCAAAACTTTATCCATTACTTTAGTTTCAGTCAACAATTCATAAACCATCAACATCCATTCTTTAGCTCTATAATGAAATTCATCCCAATATTCTTCTATTTTCACCACTAATTCTGGATAAATTTGCAATAAATGATAAATGCCTCTTAATGCATTTTCTGCCGTATCAGCATTATCAGAAAGCATAAATACTATGAGAATCCTAATAAACAAATCCCGAAATGTGTCTATACTCTCAATGTCCATGGAACTATACACTCTTTGAAGATTGGTACCTGTATTCTCCTTAATATTCTCTTCTTCATTACCTATTCTTCCGGCTGACGAAATCCATAAGTTGTGAGTATTTAGCAGATTATCCAAACCTTTTTTACAGTATTCCTTACCACATTGTTTTACTTTCCACAAACATAAATACATTATATTTTCACCTGGATAAAAGCTTTCTCTTCCCCCTTCTAATCCTGTCAAATAATAAGACCTTATATACTCATCAGCTATGGCATTGGGCAAATTACTTATTACATACTTTAAAATTTCTCTGTTTCTCCATCCATATCTTTCATTAACAAGTTCTTTCTCTAGAATTTTTTCTAAGCAAGAATAATAAGCCTCTCTATCATCACGCATATTCTCACATTCTTCAAATAACGCTTGTCTATCATGATAATCTAAATCCCCTGCCTGAAGATACTGCTCAATATAATTGTGCTGAACATTCCCACATATCTTTACCTCTGCCTTATCACACCATCTGCTCGGGATAATGTAACGGCTTGGATCAACACGAGCACTTATTTCAGCTTTACCCATTTTACATATTTTCTCATGTACAGATGATAATTCATTTCTTTTAGCACAAATCTCTATTGCTTTATCTAATGCTGCAATTGTTGAGTGATTTGAATCGTTTTTCCAATTCAAAATTCCCAATCCAAATGCCCAAATAGCTAATAAATCGTTTTCTGAAACACTTGCTTTTTTTAAATATCCTATCAAGCCTTCAATAATATATTCTGGCTGTTCTAATAATTCTGACATATATACAGGTGTAGATAAAACCTTTTTTATTGCATCTAATCCATCATCAAATAAATCGCCATATAATCTACAGTTTGCCTGATAATCAAGTCTGTTATCACCCAATTCTTCCATCTTTCCAGAAAGACTCTTTATCTGTTCAGTATATCTATGCGTATTATCACACCCCATTTCAAGTAAACTGTCATACCATTCTAAGATATCACTTAAGCTATATTCCTTATGAGAAGCATATCCTATAACAGACCATTTTGCCTTTTCCCGAGCAGCTGTAGTATTGATATAATTTTCTAATTGATATTTTTCAACCAAATTAAAGATATCTTTGATAATTCTATTTCTTTCACCTATAGGATTGTCCCAAACTCTGCCTTTTTCTCCGAGCCAATCCTGATACCAAACAGTTAATCTTTCTACATTATCTCTATAGAAATACCACCCTGCATCCATAACTTGATGGATTGGGTTATTTTCAAATATTTTTTCACATATATTTGAGATAGCTGATTTATACGCCTCGCTTTCCTGTGTTGCCAATATAATATACGCTTTTAAAATCAATGATGATATATTTCTTATCTGCAAATCTGTCACTCGTGGAATCCAATCTTTAATCATCACTAATGATAAGATCCGTTCCATCTCATATAAATGTTCTGCAAACTTCTGCCCATTATGTTTTGCATGCAACCAATATCCAAGATAGCAAAGGCAATTGAACCATACGCCATAATAACTTCTGTCCCTATGCGAATTCTTTGTTAAAAATTTGTCTAATACCCTTTGGGATACTATGAGTCGATCCACTGCTGGCTGTAAATAACTCACTACAACAGCATATATACTGTAATAATATATTTCATGCTCAAAATCTCCATGTGGTAATTCAATGCCTTGAATTTGATTATATACTTCTTCTCGATCATATTTATCATATTTTTCTATATTTCCAGAAACTATTCTCATAAAAAGATCGAAAATCAGTCCTAATTTGCTATGTACAAGTACATCCCTGTTTACCTTTTCAATAATACTAATTGAAGAAAATCTCAGCTCTCCCATTAACTCTATTAAAATATCAATTAAAACATTCGATCTAACAACAATATGGCAAATACTGATAAGGGCTGTTTCTAATTCTTTATCTTTATAATTTAAAACAGATTCATGCCAGAATGATTCACATAATCCACGCATAAAAACAGTTATTTCATCATTCCACTCAGATTCCTTTTCAAGCATACTATATTGCTTTGACCAACAAATCAATTTACCTAAATCGTCTGAAATTTCTTTTGCCTCTGTTGATATCATAATATAATCCGGATTTCTTGTATCTAACATTCCCTTGTCTCTCAAAATATTCCAAAGTTCCAATACATTTAATCCTTCAAACCAACGATTAAATAAATCAATAGTTCTTTTCTTTTTTCCTGAATAATACAAATCTTTGGCATACGATAGTACATCTGAAATCAAATGTGCATCCCATTGATTAATTGGTTCCACATAACATTCATATGGAGCCACACCCACATACTGCCTTACATCCCTAAATTCAGAATTCTCTATTTCATATTTAGTGTCTTCAAGCTTATTGATTGTGAGAATAGCTGTAGACAAAGATTGCAACTTATCATAATCAATTACCTCTTGCAAAAACAGTCTTTTCATTATGTTATTCGATATAGAGGTTAATTCCCAAAGTTCAACACCATTTACATACGCCTCGATAACAAACTTACTTGAAAAAACATCAACTATTTCTGCTTCTCTTTTAGCCATAGACATTAATCTAACAATATCAAAATAATAAGCTTGACTTTTATCATCTTTACATAAATAGTAATCCGTCAATGAATTGCATATTTCCTGCGTATGCTCATCATCAATATTTACAATATTTGATAAGAAAACTTTCACATCATTATGTAAAACATGATATTTCCCCACCTCCTCTACAATCAAAGGTTTTAATGTTTTCAACACATTATTCCAAGCAACTACAGGTATATCAAGTTCATTGAATATTTCTGCTAACATCTGTCCATCAACACGTTCATTCAAAAACGCAAATACACCTGCCAATTTGTAATCTACAAAATCATACTGTTTTAATGTACCAACAGCATCATTCCATATATTAGAATAATATTCTTCAATATTTCCGCTTAGTTTTCTGTCCGATAATTTTCTTTCTAACTTCATTGCATCCGCACATTGACTTGCCTCATATACCGCAAAAATAGCAGCTAAAGTGTTCTTTTCAGCATATTTTTCAACAATGTCCGTAATCACATTATATTCACTACTTCTCGTATCAGATATTTTTTGAGTTACAAGTGATAATATATCCCCTCTCTCAATTCCTGGCACATCTAAACGCTTTACACTATCATTTTTTCTCTTTAACCATAATGGATAATTCGGATAAGACTCTTGAGGTTGTCCGGATATCAACAATTTTATATTATCCGGAATATATTCTGGTCTAGGTAATGTAGCCAAAAATGTTTCTGAAACAATTCCTGCACGTGCTGCATGATCTATTCCGTCTATTGCAATAACAAATGTGCATCCAGTATCTCTTGCATACGCAGACGCTATTTCAAAAAAATGCTTTTTCATCTCTTCCAACGACATAAAGCAATTTTGTAATGGCACATTGTATTTATGTAAAGAACCTTTTAAGCACTGTTTTAATTGGCTAAACATCTCATTCCAGAAATGTTCCTTTTTTACCCTTTCCGAAACATCTATCGGCAAGTATTCTTTATCTGGCTGAATAGGTTCATAAGCATAATACCTAATTTTTATAATGCTGTCTCTCTTATTGCATAGCTTACTGACTATATTTGTTTTTCCGGTTCCCGGTATCCCTGAAAGGAAAAGAACTTTTTCATTTCCAAACAATAATTCTTTTTCAATCTCTTCTACAAAATCTTTGCGGCTATCAAAAAATGGCTCTGCAGGCATTAGTTCATGATTATACGGAGAAATATAATCATCTATAGATAATGCTTCATATACATCTTCCACATAAATTCGAGAAGTATTTCTCACAGATGTTGTCCACTTCCTTAATGCATGATCAAGTTTTCCTAATAATTTGTCCGCATCATCCAAAGTAATCCTAAATGCTGTAGATAAGTGACCTAAAACCTCATTTTCTATTTCTTGTAAATCCTTCTGCTCGGTTTCAAGCTGTAATAATCTTAAGAATTTTAGTTTATCTTTGTTACTTTGAATCCCACTGAGCTGTGTTTTCCATTCATTCCAAGCTTCAGGATATTCTTCAAATACAATATCTTCAAAGTTTTTCGCAGATTTAATCTTTTCATTCAATTTTTTCCAAAATACGTCAAGTGCTGGTCTTACGAATGTGTCCTCCCCCTTTGTCATAGAAATTACTTGACCTTTTCTTCTATTCGTAAAGATTTGTGGAATAACTTCAGTATATCTACGACTCTCTTCTTGCCATGAATCTGCCAATTCGGCTAATAATGATTTACTTGTCTTTTTCGCAGAATAAACCAAATCTGCAAATGTCAACGTATCATCTGCTCTTGTATGTTTAACCTGTATACATAATACTTTTCCATCGCTATATGTTACAACAACATCATCTAATCCCAATCCTACATTTGCCTGCAATTCAACATATTCTATATTGTTTTCTTCATTTAACATATTAATAATCTGTTGCTCACCAACAGACCACTCATACCAATATGGATCTCCCATTCCTGGCTTGGTTTTTTCTGTATAATTCATCTTTCACTTCTCCTTTTTCAGCTATTCCCCTGCTCTTTGTCTCATCTACTTCTTTTTACGCCATCTGTCTATTTTCTTGCTATTATATCTAGATCCAATTTTTCTTTAATCTTAACTTAATTTAAGTATCCCCTGCAAACTAAAGTCTCAATAATTTAACGTATCATACTAACTAAAGAACAAGTGCAAAACTCCGCATACATCTTATCATCTTCCAGCCTTATATCATCAAGTAACAACGCCTGAAACAAAACATCCCACACCTTCACTAAGCTTACCATTCCATACTCTTTTTCGGTAAAGCCTTCAATCTGCATCTTCTGCAAAGCAGCTTCCTTTCTCGCCACCAGACAATGCGTATACAATGCCATAATATATTTATCTGATAACAGAAAGGCATATGTTTCGTTCCCTTGATATGTATATCTGCACTTTTCCAGATTTTCTTGTGATATATCGAAATAGCATCTGACCATTTCCAAATATACATCTCCATTATACTGCGGCTTTAACTTCTTTGCATACCTTTTAATTGTTGCGAATATATTATTTCTTTCGATTGCTGTTCGAGTCCTCTTGAATACAGGTTTTCTTCCACGCAAATCCATATACACATTATTCAAAATAGTTTTTCCGGCATATTGTCTGAAATCCCTTATTCTTAACAAATAGGATAACACATCTTCCAATTTTTTCTCTGAGGTTATCTCCTGATACGAATAATCCCCAAATTCAATATGATCCAGCTTTAAAGGACTGCTCCCCTTTGCAATTTCTCGTTCCATTACTCTATTGATATCTCGCATTGATTCCATACTCTCTCCTTTCCACTTCTGGTCACAATGTCCAAAAGTAAAAAAGGGCAGTTACAAGATTTCTCCCATAACTGCCCTACCGCTGTTCATCTCAATTATTCAATTTCTGCCGTTTTTGCAAAATATGCTTTCCGGTCTGTGAGTGCTCTTTTCTCCTGTCCGGACAGACATTGAAATATCTCACTATATCCCATTCCCTCCATGGGTGTATCCTTTGCCAGTAAAAATAACTTTGTATCAAACCACTCCTGCCACAAATTCTCAAACATACTTCGACTGTCTGTGAAGGTAATTACATCCTCAAAACCCTGTGGTGGTCTATAATACTGCAATTTGACAAACCCATATCTCCCCGCATCCAACACCAGTATATTTTCAATTTCATACAGTTCGGTAAAGGCATTAGCAACTTTCTGGCATTTTAGCTGCTCATCCTCTGTAATATATGTTTCTTTCATACGACGACATCCTCTCCGTTTTTTACATTATATCTCTATTATCACACTTTTGGACATCGTGACCAGAAGTGCCTGCAATCATCTTTATTATCTCCACAAATACTGCGATCATCCTTGCAATTACGATGATACCACCTATCAGACCACCAATGATGCCGTTAAATGCCAACACCCCAATGCTCCCAGCAATTCCAAAATTTTTAGGGATGAGGAACATACACATTTTCCGAATCCCATAGGGAAAACCTACCATAATCCAGAAAAGGAAGTAATCAAATCCGTTTTCCTGTTGGCATACCGGATAACACATCAGTATCCATAAAACAAGTATCAGTACCGAAACTATCATCTTAAACAATACCCTTTTCATGCCAGCCTCCCCCATACATATCATGCTGCACTTCCTGCTGATAATAATGATTTATTGTTGATGGCGCATTATACAGTGCCGTAACCATGTATGCCTTAATGTTTGAAATTTTGGTTGTCGTGTCTTTCATACACCCCATCACATACTCCAGATGACTGCTCCTCAGCTTTAAGAATTTTGACTTTACAAGCTCATAGGGATACTCCTCCCCCGCAATCCGTATCGTAGTCCGCTTTACACATACAACCTCACAGATCAATTCAAATAATTCGTCATACAGTTCCCTGTCATTTATTTCATCATATTTCATGTGATGATCGTACTCAATATTTTCTTTGATAATCTCTATGTATGCATCTGCTCCATCCATCCTATCATCGGTCTGTTTTCCTTCACCGGATGGATAGATTGGATTGGTATAACTCATATCAGTATAATTTATATCAGTCTTATTATAGTTAGTATAAATAGGGGCTAAATCCTGAACTTCTGCAAGTTCAGTTTCTGAACCTCTTGAAGTCTGCTTTTTATACTTCTGGCGGTTCAAATTTTGTACCTCCTGAAGTTCAACTTCTGAACTTCTTGAAGTATCAATATTAGACTTCTTGAAGTTCAATTTTTGAACTTCTGTGGATTTTCCAGTATTCTCAGGCTCTTTTACCTCCTGTTCCGCTGACATTGTAGCAAAGTTTTTCACATAGATAATATCCGGTTTGCCAAGACCTCTGCGCTTTTTTTCAATTAACCCAATCCCTTTTTCGGAATCCAGCTCTTTCATAATCTTGACACAGGTTGCTTTCGCACATCCCAAATCCTCCATAATCGCATCCACCGTATAGATGATATAAGCCCTGTTTTCCTCGTCCAGCCATCCATTTTTCATAGACAGTGACATCCGATCGAGCATCAAGCCATACAGGAGCTTGGCATCGCTGCTAAGCCCCTTGAATCGCTCATCTTTAATCAACAGCCGGGGGACACGATAAAAAGAGAACTGGTCTGCTTCAATTCCATAGTAGTAATCAAATTTTGTATTCTCGTCCACTTTTTCATGCCTCCTTTGCCGTTTATTTCTCACTGTTTGAACTATTCCACTCATCCAATAGCTGGTAGATAACATTTTCAATCTGCTCATTGGAATAATATTCCGGAAAATATCTGCTGATCTTGTCTGCCTTAATGGTTACTTTTCGCTCTATCGGTTTCGATTCTGTCAGGATCAGCCTTACCATCGGTAATGTCAGTTCATCACTTTTTCCATGCTCCTTCAGCTTTGATGCCTGTGCTGTTGAAATGATCACTCCGGTTTCTTCAAGAACAACCTGCACCCACTCCTGTTGCTGTTCTGTCAGAAATGACAGCTCTACGCCCTGCACGATTCCAATTTTCTTTTTATCGACCATATCTAAAAGCGCATCTGATAAGCGGGCAAGGTAAATATACCTTTGTACTGTTTTTGCACTCTCTCCGGCAGTTTCCCCAACTTCATCCAGACTGTTGCCTTTTCCTTTTTTGCCCTGATGTTTTACAGCTTCATATTTCATAAAATAAGCTTTTGCCTTTTCACTCGGAAGAATGTCCTCCCGCTGAATATTGGAATCTACCATGATAATCGTAGCTTCGTCATCCGTATAATCACGGATGAACATCGGCATTGTAGTAAGTCCGACAAACTCACAGGCGTGTCTCCTGCGATGTCCGGCAATAATCTCATAACCGCCATCTTTCATTGGTCTGGCAATGCCTGGCATCAATACTCCATGCTCCCTGATGCTTTCCATCGTTTCCTGCATCTTTTCATCATCCAGTACCTTAAATGGGTGTCCTTTGAACTCATGCAGTTCTGACAATGCGATTTCTTGTACCTGTTCTGTTCCTGTCTGTGGCTGCTCCGTTCCAAATAAATCATCAAAGCTGTTCAACTTCACCTTTGCGGCACTTCCAGTCTTACTCATTGCCAAGCACCTCCTCCGTCAGTGATTGGTAGGCACTTGCTACCTTGCCATTCGGATCGTGCTTATAAATGCTCACACCTTCCGCAGAAATCTCCGCAGCTCTTACCGACATTGGAATACTGTTTTCAAATATCCGCACTCTGCTTCCATAATTTTCAATCAGCAGATTGCTGATGTCCCTAGCATAATTGGTACGATTATCAACCATTGTAAGCAAAATTCCCTCAATCTCCAGTTTCGGGTTGATCTGTCTCTTTACTTTTCCAATAGTTTTAATCAGCTGTTCCAGACCTTTTACCGGCAGATACGCTGCCTGTACCGGAATTAAAATACTGTCCGCACTGGTAAAAGCATTTATCGTAATCATGCCGAGTGATGGCATACAGTCAATCAGAATGTAATCATAGCGGTCTTTCTGCTGTTCTATGTAAGTACGAAGCACCATCTCCCTGCTCATAACATTCACAAGTGAGGTTTCCAAACCGGAAAGCTCAATATTTCCCGGCATGAAATCCACACCTTCCTCATGTCTTAAAATGCCGTACTCCGGTTTTATTTCCTCATCATTGATAATGGCTGCCATAATGGTTGCAAGTGTAATTTCCAGTCTGTCCGGCTCCTGAATACCAAGACTTGCCGTAAGACTACCCTGTGCATCTGCATCTATCAGTAAAACTTTCTTTCCCTGTTTTGCCAGTCCGATTCCTAAATTGCTTGTTGTGGTGGTCTTTCCAACTCCACCTTTCTGATTTGCGATTGCTATTACTTTACACATGATAAATTCTCCTATTCTCTACTATTTTGCTTTTATCTGCTGCTCTTTACATTACTTTTCTGCACTTCCGCATAAGCTCTGTAATATTTGTTTGTCCCTTTATTGCTATAAAGCTCTGATATCTCCAGAACTTCTACTTTTGGATGACGCTGTAAGATTTTCTGAAACCATACAATGATTTGAGGGTCAAAAGGTATTCCAGCAAGGATACCTTATAACCATAAATTTG
>OGPP01001843.1_pt1 | contig 14563 bp, 10 predicted proteins | sample 1553021 | NCBI WGS metagenome assembly OGPP01 (sample SAMEA2580217, study PRJEB22360) | human gut metagenome | biome: human gut; feature: human-associated habitat; material: faeces | place: Denmark | collected 2008/2010
CGCCGGCACAATGCTTGGGGCCGGAGCTGCTGAGGCCAAACCGGCCAGCCAAGCGAAGGATTACAAATTTGATTTCGTCGTGGTCGGTGCAGGCTGTGCGGGCCTTTCCGCAGCGCTCGAAGCTGCTGATCAGGGCGCCACGGTTGCCGTCCTTGAAAAAATGGGCATGCCTTTTGGCAATACGATCTACGCGGGCGGCATCTTCAACGCCACGAACACCTACGTCCAGAAGGAACAGGGGCTTACCGACACGGTCGACGCCTTCTACGAAGACATGATGAAGGTCTCGCAGGGTCGCGGCGATCCGCAGCTCACCCGCGTATATGCCGATGAAAGCGCTGGCGCCGTGCAGTGGCTTCATGATCGTGTCGGCATCAACTTCAAGAAGATTGTGAAGGAAGTTTGGCCGGGGCTCGTGCGCGGACACGTGGTCGACGGCCCGAAGAAGCCGGGCGGCGCGCAGCTCATCACGCAGCTGCTCGAACAAGTTAAAAAGAATCCGAAGATCAAGTTCTTTACGAACACCAAAGTCATTGAACTTCTGAAAACGCCGACGCTTGAGTGCACGGGCGTCCGAGCGGTCTCCAAGACCGAAGGCGAAGTGGTCTTCCACGCCAAGGGCGGCGTTCTGATGGCCACGGGCGGTTTCCATGCCAACAAGGAAATGGTCTGCAAGTACATGGGCGGCGGCGTAGCCTGGATGCCGCTGCGCGGTTCTCCCTATCTGATGGGCGAGAACGTCGAACTCACGCGGCCCTTCTTCCCGTACTACATGAATATGGACCAGTTCCATGGCGGTCCGATTCACGCCCAGACGCAGGCGAACCCGTCTACCCTCGTCAATTACGGCGTAATCGTCGGCACGAACGGCGACCGCATCATCAACGAAGCCAAGACCTACGTTGAAATGGCCAAGGAGCTTCCGGTCATCACGCGCAACAATCTCGCCTATATCGTGATCGACAGTGCGGTGCTCGAAAACGATACGGTGGCCACGCGTCTGGACCGCTATCGTGCGAAGAAAGCGCCGGTCTATCAGGCCGACACCTACGCTGAGCTCGCCAAGCAGATGGGGGTCGACCCCGAAGTCTTCACTAAGACGATGGAAGGCTACAACGGGGCCGTGAAGTCTGGGAAGGCCGCAGCCCTCACACCGGGCAATACGCTCAAGGAGCCGCGCCTGGTTGTCAAGGCTCCGTTCCTCGCGCTTCCCTTCTCCGGCGGCATGACTGCCACCTTCGGCGGCCCGAAGATCAACGCCAAAGGACAGGTTCTCAATGCCGAGCAGCAACCGGTTCCGGGGCTGTACGCAGCCGGCAATGCTATCGGCGGACTGTTCTACTGGAACTACATCGTCGGCTCTCAGCTGACGGCCGCGGTTATTTTCGGCCGCCATGCCGCTCAGGATGCGGCCGCCCGCGCCAAGGCAAAGGGTGCTAAGAAGGCCTGATGCATCTGCGCGAAATGAGGTCAAACGGCTGATCCCCCGCGCTTAAAGCCTCTAAAACGCGGCGCACCGCTCTTCAAAAAAAGCGATGCGCCGCATTTGTTTTGACTTTAAACCTGAGTGCTGCCCGAGAAGCGTCGGACATCAGACCTCACGCCGCCGTTCCATGCGGAATCACATAAAAAAGCACTGCAAAGAACTGCAGCATGGTCCCCGCCAGCACAAACACATGCCAGACGGCATGGTTATAGGGGAGCTTCTCCCACAAATAGAAGATGATGCCGAGCGAATAAGTGATGCCGCCCGCCGCCAAAAGCCAAAGACCGCCCGTCGGAAGCGATTCAATCAAAGGTTCGGCAACAAACACAATGCACCAGCCGAGCGCGAGGTAGAGCACGCAGTTGAGCCAATCCGCCGCTCTTAAAAGCAAGGGCTGAAAGCATGCCCCAAAAAGTGCAATGGTCCACACCACCGAGCAAAGCACAATGCCCGTGGTGCCGCCGAGCGTAATCAGACAAAACGGCGTATAGCTCCCCGCAATCAGGATGTAAATCGCACTGTGGTCCAATACCTGCAGCACACGTTTGGCACGCAGATTCGGAATCGCGTGGTAGAGCGTCGAGACCGTATAAAGGATGATCATCGACGCACCAAAAATCGATGTGCTGACGATGGCTAGAGCGCCGGCCGACTGACGAACAGCAAAGATAATCATCAGAACGAGACCGGCAATCGAAAGCAGAACTGCCAGACCGTGCGTCACTGCATTGGCAATCTCTTCGCCTAAGCTGTAAGTGCCGACGGCATTCACAGCCGACGACGACGACACTTTTTTCTTTTCCTGCATGCTTTCCCCTTTCGAACGGCCTCACAAGTTCATCGGCACCGAATGGTGCAAACGAAACTCACTTCCCCGAAGCGACATTGTCGCCTTAGACGAGCATATTGAGGAACGAAAAACTTAGGGGAAACCCCAAAAGGCGTAACGAGCTGTTGCGCGGTGCTGCCGCTTCATCGTTCAGCGGAAATCTTTGCCCAGAAAGATCGGTTCCGGTTCCAGCACAACCCCAAATCGGCGTTCAACCCGTTCGGCGATTTCACGGCCGAGCTTGAGAACATCCTCACCCGTCGCCCTGCCGCGGTTGATCAGAATAAGCGCATGTGCCGGCCAAACGGCCGCATCGCCCGAGGAGAGGCCTTTCAGTCCTGCAGCCTCAATGAGCCACCCGGCAGCGAGCTTAGCGCGCCCGCCGGCAAGCGGATAGGACACCAGATTGGGGTGAAGCGTAATGAGTTCCCGCGCCTTCAGTTTCGTGACTACCGGGTTCTTAAAGAAGGATCCGGCACTGCCCGTTTGCGAAGGATCGGGCAGTTTCTGGGCACGAAGATTTCGCACAGCAGTTTCAATTTCAGCCGGCGTTACAGACGCCGGATCTCGGTCGGCAAAGAGCGAAGAGAGGCCTTTATAAGCCGTCACCGGCTGCCAAACCTGAGGAAGCACAAAGGCCGCCTCTGTAATGATGAGACGAGACCCGGCCTTGGACTTGAAGATGCTCGTGCGATAACCAAAATCGCATTCTGTCGGCGTCAGGGTCCGGAAATCATCGATATCCGGATCATAAACGCGCACCCAGGCGATTCTTTCGGCCATTTCAACGCCGTAGGCACCGGCATTCTGGACGACCGCGCCGCCGACAGAGCCTGGAATGGCTGCGAGATTTTCGAGCCCGCCCAATCCTTTTCCGACGGTGTAGCGAACCAGATCATCAAGTGCTTCGGCAGCCCCAACGACGACGACAAGGGAACCGCTCTCGCTTTGCGCTTCATGGATTCCGCGAAATACCGGATGGATGACAAGGCCCGGCACCAACGGCATCGGGACAACATTCGAACCGCCCCCTAAAATCGTCGTCTGCCAACCGCGGCCCTTCGCTACGCTGAGTGCATCGCGAATATCTTCCAACGAGGCAACTTCAACCCAGGCCTCGGCATTGGCACGCAGGTGAAAGGTCGTGAGGGCGGCAAGCGGCTTGTCGTATTCGATCTTGAGCATGGCGGATTCCAACATCTCTTCAGCCGCCCGGAGCGAGCGGTCATTCAGACCATTATAGGAAGACAAGCTCGCCGCTTCTGCGGCGCATAAGCGCGAGGCGGTGAGAGCCGCCCCGTGGTAGTCATTCTGATGATGCCTCCCGCGGCCAAAGCGCGCAGATCCTTTCCCAACCGCTTTCCGTCGGCCTAAATGAAGTCTGCTGCCGCGCGGCTGCAGGCATCAGGAGAGCTGGGCGAGCCGCTCGACCACTTTGGCTTCAACCGCTTCGGGCGTCAAACCCAGCATTTCGTAAATCTCTGCCTGGGTGCCCTGCTCAATAAATTCGTCAGGAATGCCAAAGCACAGCACAGGAGTGGTGAGGCCGGCCTCGGCAATCACTTCCATGACCGCGTCGCCCGCCCCGCCCGCCAGCACGCCTTCTTCAGCGGTCACAATCAGATCATGTGTACGGGCAGCTTCAATGACCGCCTCGCGGTCAATCGGCTTCACAAAGCGCATGTCCCAAAGCGTGCCGTCCAAATTTTGCGCTGCCTTCTCGAGTACATTGGTCATGGAACCAAAACCCAAAAAGGCCGTGCGAGTGCCGGTTCGCCGCTTCAGCGCGCGGCCGATCTCCACCGTTTCAAAATCCTCTCCGGGATCCGTGCCCGGTCCCTTGCCGCGCGGATAGCGCACTGCGGCCGGGGTATCCATGGCAAAAGCCGTGTTGAGCAGAAGCCGTGTTTCTCGTTCGTTGGAGGGCGTCATCACGGTCATATTCGGCACGCTGCGGAGTTCAGCGATATCGAAAACACCCTGATGTGTTGCACCGTCCGCCCCTACGATGCCGCCGCGGTCGACGGCAAACATCACCGGAAGATTCTGCAGCGCCACATCATGAATGAGCTGATCGAGTGCGCGCTGCAGAAATGTGGAATAGATCGCCACAACGGGCTTCAGACCGCCGCATGCCAGACCGGCAGCATAAGTGACGGCATGCTGCTCGGCAATGGCCACATCGCGATAGCGGTCCGGAAAGTTTTTCTCAAATTCAACGAGACCAGAGCCCTCACGCATGGCCGGTGTGATGGCATAAAGGCGATGGTCGCGGGCTGCCATACTGTTCACCCAGCGGCTGAAGATCTGCGTATAGGTTGGCGCAGAGGGTTTTCCGGACTTGATGATGCCGACTTTCGGATTGAAAGGCGACACGCCGTGATAAAGCGTCGGATCGGCTTCGGCAAAGGCATAGCCCTTGCCCTTGATGGTGGCCGTATGCAGCACCATCGGGCAGTCCATCTGCCGGAGATTTTTCAAGACTTCAACGAGCGCAAAGATGTCATGTCCGTCGACAGGACCGTAGTAATTGAGGTCAAACGTGGAAAAAAGCGCGGCCTGAGGGCTGAAAAACCCGATGGTCTGCCGTTCCATGAGCTTAGCCACTTCCCAAAGATGCGGCACGGGCTTGAGCACGCGCTTGCTGATCTCGCGGGCGCAGTTGAAGGCTCTCGTCGAAACGATCTTGGCTAGATTTTTGGAAAGCGCACCCGCCGGCGGCGAAATGGAGCAGTCGTTGTCGTTGACGATTACCAGGAGCTTTACCCCCTTTTTCCAAACCCCCGCATCGTTGAGCGCCTCAATCGCCATACCCCCGGTGAGCGCACCGTCACCGATCACCGCGATGGCCCAGCGGTCACGTTCGCCCGCCAAATGGGCTGCTACGGCCATGCCGAGTGCTGCCGAAATAGAGGTTGAGCTGTGCGCCGTACCGAAAGCGTCGTATTCGGATTCTGAGCGCTTAGGGAACCCTGAAATGCCGCCAAGCTGGCGCAGTTTGGCCATGCCTTCTCTGCGACCGGTCAGAATCTTATGTGCATAGGCCTGATGTCCCACATCCCAGACAATGCGGTCGTAGGGTGTATTGAAGACGTAGTGGAGCGCAATGGCGAGCTCTACCGCTCCCAAAGAGCTCGAGAGATGGCCGCCCGTCTTAGAGACGGAATCCACAATGAAGTGCCGAAGTTCTCTGGCAAGCTCTGGGAGCGAGGATTCCGGAAGTTTCCTCAAATCCTCTGGCGCCGATATCTTGTCGAGTACCGGATAGTCCATTGGCTCGCCAAAAGGAATGGGGTTCTTCTCTTCGCTCATACTCATCCGCCCGTCTCCGCAGTCACCGTTATGGGGTTTGCTTTCTTTTTTAATCAAGTAACGTCGATTCAATGCGTGCGGCGCACGACATAAAGCGCAATTTCGCGCAGACGCGCTTCAGCGCCGGCCGGCACTGCCGGGTCAGCCGCAAGGAGCTGCAGCGCTTTTTCGGCATCCTCTTCCAGCGCTTTGGCACGTGCCTTGGCACCGTCGAGTCCCAAAAGTGAAACCCAGGTAGGCTTGTCGTCCTTGGCATCTTTGCCGGCGGTTTTTCCCAAAGTCATCGTATCCTGCGTGCAGTCGAGAATATCGTCCACGACTTGGAAGGCCACGCCGAGGGCGTCCGCATAAGCGGCAAGCCCCGCCTTCGCCTGATCTCCAAGCGCGGTCCAAATGCCCGACTGAGCGCCCATGAGGACGGCGGCCATGATCATGGCGCCCGTCTTCATCGCCTGCATTCGAGAGAGTTCAGCCGCTTCGGGTTTTTGCCCCACCATTTCCAAATCAAGCGCCTGGCCGCCGCACATGCCCCAGACGCCGGCGGCACGGGCCAAGGTCTGCACGAGACGCTGCGCAGCTTCGGGCGGCACCGAGGGCGACGACAGCACAGTAAAGGCCTCAGTCTGCAGCGCATCGCCCGCAAGCATCGCCATCGCTTCGCCGTAGCGCACATGCGTCGTGGCACGGCCTCGGCGGAGCGTGTCGTTGTCCATGGAGGGCATGTCGTCGTGCACGAGGCTATAGCTGTGAATCATTTCAAGCGCGAGCGCGGCGCGGTCAAGCACCTCCTCCGGCGCGCCTGATACGGTACCGGCGGCATAACAAAGCAGCGGCCGAATGCGCTTGCCGCCGCCAAGGAGCGAATACCGCATAGCCCCCACAAGACGTTTGGCACCGATGCCCGTCTGCGGCAGCATTTTTTCGGCAAACCACTCAAAGTGGCTGACACGCTCCTTCATCCATCGTTGGAACTCGAGTTCGGCGGCTGAGGTCGTCGGGATCGTCGACATGAGGGCTTTCTTCTATAAAAGGTTGTGCAGGACGCAGTGAGGGCGCTCCCTGGTTAAAAGGGAAGATCATCCTCATTGAGGGTATCGGCAGAAGGGATGGGGGCTTCAGAAGCGGAAGCGTCAGACGTTTGACGCTTAACCTCACCGTCCTCCACACGGATGCGCTCGATCGACTGACGGGCGCGATTGAGCTCTGCTCGGCAGCGCTTAAGCAGCTGCGCGCCGCGCTCATAACTCTTGACGCTCTGATCCAGCGTGGCATTGCCGGAGGCCATCTCAGCTGTAATGCGTTCGAGCTCGTCGAGTGCGTCTTCAAAGGAAAGCTTCTCGACATCTTCTGGAGCTGCTGCATTGGACATGACGAACCTGCGCTTGAGGTATTGAAAAACTCCTTCCGCAGAACATTCCAGAAGACTGGCCGCCGCCCGGAAAATCTACAGAGGTTCAAACGGTTCATTTTAGCCGCCTGAGATCCGCTGGAAAACCTTCCATAGCCTGCGAAGCTCTACTTTCTTCCGTAAGGATTTGATGTGACTGCCCAGGTTTAAACATTGTTCCAGATAGCCGCTCTTAGTTTACAAACATGAACGACCAAAGGATGCCTCTTCAAAGGCCGCCAAGCTCTCGTTTTCAGCCCATTGGCCTCAGATTTTTGCTTCTTTGCGACTCAAATCTATCAGTCTCATGCATTGCGTCTTTCATACTGCATTCAAAAGACAAAGCGAACGTCCTCGAAACGAAAGACCCCTCCCAAAACACGGCAGGTGAATCTGCAGGATCTGACAATGAAAACAACATATTTTCAGGCTGAATGCACATTCAAGCTGCCAGAACAACGGTTTAAACGTAGGGCATTTTACTTAGCTCGTCATTTGTTGTTGGCTTTCGCTCTGAAGAACTCCAAAATTCTTCAATCTTGATTCCGCATACAACGTATTGCACCTGTTCTCATAAACAGATGTCTAAGACATTTCCCCATGCAGTGCGGGTTTTCCGCAAATAGAAGAAATACGGAATCAAAAAACGTATTTGCGCCAGCGCAAACATCAACTCAAAAAATCTGTAAAGGAACACGGACAGATAGTGTGATAAATCAATAAGTTGAGATTTATTGACATTATTTACAAGATTTTTTAAGTATTAGTACGTATGTTTTAGGGCGATGTTTCAAACAATTTCACTTCCTATAATCGATTGAAGGCAGGCGGATGGAGTGCTCGTCCCTGCCCAAGCCGGTGAAGCTGTCCGGGAGGACCTGCACTGGAGCAGAAAACTCGAAGCGTCTAATTTTCTTCCAAAAAATCCGGCGCAGGAGAAAAAATATGGCATCCAAACCTAAAATCTCGCTCGCGTGGCAGATGATGATCGGCCTTGCGTTGGGCGTTGTGGTCGGCGCGTTTGTCGACTCAGCCTTCGCGCAGACCTACCTCCAGCCCCTCGGGCAGCTTTTCATTCGCTTGATCCGCATGGTGGTGGTGCCTCTGGTCATCGCCACGATTATTGCCGGCTGCGCCGGTATTGCCGACACCTCTAAGCTCGGCCGCGTTGCCGGCAAAGTGCTGCTCGTGTACGCCATCACCACGGCGTTGTCCGTCCTTTTCGGCCTTCTCTTTGCCAACTGGATCCGTCCGGGCATTGGTCTTGATCTTTCGACCGACTCGCTGGTGGCCAAGGCGGTCACGGCGCCCAGCCTGACGACGACGCTTCTGGAGATCGTTCCGATCAATCCGATGGAAGCCATGTCTAAGGGCAGCATGCTGCAGATCATTTTCTTTGCGGTGATCTTCGGCTTTGGCCTTTCTGCGCTGGGTGAACGCGGCAAACCCGTGCTCACCTTCTTCGAGCTCGTCGGCGACGTGATGATCCGCGTGACGAACATGGTCATGCTCTACGCCCCGATCGGCGTGTTCGGCTTGATTGCCTTTACGGTTGCCCGTCACGGTCTCTCCGTGCTGCTGCCGCTCTTCTCGCTGGTGCTCACTTCCTTCCTCGCAACGTTCTGCCTGGTCTTCATCGTTCTGGTGCCGATGGTTGCACTGCTAGGCCGTACGCCTCCGGTGAAGTTCCTCAAGGGCATCTTCGAGCCGTGGCTCATTGCCTTCACGACTTGCTCGTCCGCAGCTGCTCTGCCGGCCAACTTAAAGGCCGCCCGCAAGCTCGGTGCGTCGAAGTCCATCGCCTCTTTCTCGATCCCGCTCGGCAACACCGTCAACATGAACGGTACTGCGGTATATATGGGCGTCTGCGCAGTCTTTGCGGCTGAAGTCTTCGGCATCCCGCTCTCGATCACCGATCAGGCCACCATCGTTCTGATGGGCGTGTTTGCGGCCGTCGGTACGGCTGGTGTCCCAGGTGCGGGTTTGATCATGACGACGATCGTCTTTACGCAGGTCGGCATTCCGCTCGAAGCGGTTGCACTGATTGCCGGCATCGACCGTATTCTCGACATGATCCGTACGTCCATCAATGTGGTGGGTGACGTGGCGAGCGCACTGGTTGTCACCAACCTCGAAGGCGACCTCAATAAGGAACCCTATCAGGAAGGCGAAGCCTAATCCTGCCGTCTGCGCCAGTGCGGAAGCTTTATGCGGCCGCACTGCTCAATGACGAAACGGTCCCGGTCTTCACTTTGGAGCCCGGGATCTTCTTTTTTGAGGAGACGCTGGGAGCAAATTCTTTGCCGTCTGTTGCAGAGTCATCAATCGATCTTCTGATGCGATAGGATGCGGCAGTGCGAAATGAATACTCGATGTCAGACGTAGGTATGCCTGCCATCCAACCCTTATTGAGGAAACCTTGCCATGCTGAAGAAACTGCTTCCTGCCCTTTGCTGCGCTGCACTTGCTGCCGGCTGCGCCTCCACCGCCACAACCGGCAGCAGCGCTGAGCCGCTCTCAGGCGAAAAACCCGCTCAACTCGCGGATCGTTCCTTCATGTGGGTTGACGGCGCCAGCGAAGACTGTGAACTCCCGCCCTCTATCCGCTTTGGCGCCGACGGCCGCATCTCTGGGCAGGCTGGCTGCAACCGCATGCTCGGCAGCTGGAAGCAGGACGGCAAAACGATCGATTTGGGTCAAATCGCCACGACGATGCGCTTGTGCGGTCCCGCCTTCATGGAAGTCGAGAAGAAATTCCTCAGCCTTCTTGGTGCGGCCAAGTACATCACGGCAGCGGCTGACGGAGAGGGCATTGTGCTTTGGAACGACAAGGGCGAGCAGCTCGTTGAACTGCTTCCAGAACGCGCAGGCAAGTGCGACTAAGTAAAAGCGCAGCTCTATCAAAAAACGCTCCGCGGATCTCAATCTTCGGAGCGTTTTTTTTTTGCGGCCAGAGAATCGACGCTTTAATGCGCGTCGTTCCAGCTTGCCCCTACCCCCACATCAGCGATGAGCGGCACCGACAATTTGGCCGCGCCGGCCATGAGTTCTGGGAGTTTTTGCTTTACCAATTCAATCTCTTCGGCTGGTGCTTCGACAATCAGTTCGTCATGGACCTGCAGCAGAAGTTTCGCCTGCAGTTTTTCTGTCCGCAGCCATGCATCCACAGCGATCATTGCACGCTTGATGATATCGGCAGCGGTACCCTGCATGGGCGCATTGATGGCCGCTCGCTCTGCCGCAGCACGCACCATGGGGCGCGGCGCCGTGATGTCCGGTACCCAAAGACGGCGGCCAAAAGCCGTTTCCACATAACCGTCTTCTGCCGCCTGAGCACGAGTCTTTTCCATATAGCGCTTCACGCCGGGAAACTTATGAAAGTACTCGTCTACATAGGCTGCCGCCACTTGGCGATCCAGCCCCATCTGCTGCGCGAGGCCAAAAGCGCTCATACCGTATATCAGACCAAAGTTGATCACTTTCGCCATGCGGCGCTGATCCGGCGTCACTTGATCCAAAGGCGTGTGGAATACTTCCGCAGCCGTTGAGCGGTGAATATCTTCGCCGCGCGAAAAGGCCGAGAGCAATCCCGCATCCTGAGAAAGGTGCGCCATGATGCGAAGTTCCACCTGCGAATAGTCCGCGTCAATGACGGACCACCCTCGGCGCGCCGTAAAGGCCGTGCGGATGCGGCGTCCTTCGGGCGTACGGGTTGGAATGTTCTGCAAATTGGGGTCCATTGAAGAAAGCCGTCCCGTTACCGCCACAGCCTGACCAAAGGTGGTGTGAATGCGGCCGTCGCGATCGATCAGTGTCGGGAGCTTGTCCAGATAGGTGCTCTTCAACTTCGTGAGACGCCGATGTTCCAGAATGATTTTCGGCAGCGGATAGTTGAGCGCGAGTTCGCTCAGCACTTCTTCATCCGTTGACGGTGTTCCTGAAGCCGTTTTCTTCACGACCGGCAGCCCCTGTTCGGCAAAAAGGATCTGTGCGAGCTGCTTGGGTGAAGAGAGATTAAAGGGATGGCCCGCGGCAGCGTGCGCCTCCTCAACGAGCCGCTCAACCTCCACGCCGAGCTCCTTGGATTCCTGCGCAAGAAGGGAGGCGTCCACCGTGATGCCCGCCGATTCCATCCGTGCCAAAACGCCGACAAGCGGCCGTTCGATGTCTTCGTAGACCCTCAGAAGCTTTTCGTCGGCCATGAGTCTCGCCTTGAGAACGGATCCGGCTGCGCGCAGCGCAGCTGCGGACTCCGCCAAGAAGCGCGCCGCGTCTTCGGGCGGCGTCTCACGCCACCCGACGCGCTTGGCACCTTTGCCGGACACCTCGTCGCGAGTGGGAATGCGCCGGCGCAGTTCACGAGCGGCGATGCGCACCAAGTCATGCGACAGATGGGCCTCGAGCACGTAATCCATCAGCATCGCGTCATCGATCTGACCATTCACCGCGATGTGCTGAGCAGCGAGCACATGGATAGCAGCCTTAGCATCATGGAAAAGCTTCGGTGCATCACTTTCAAACCAAGGCTTCACGGCTTCGAAGATCTTGGCTGACGAAAGTTCAATGGTTGGCTGAACGACCCAAACGTCGAGCGGCGTAAAGGCAAAAGCCAAGCCGCCCAAATCAGCGTGCCGCGGCATGCCGTCCCAAAGCAGGGTGACCGCAGCGGGCTCATCGACCCCTTCGGCCGCCTGAAGACGGTCGGTCAGTGCTTCAAGATCCTCCGTGCCGGCTACTTCACGGAACACCGTTTCATCTGGGTTTTCAAGATCTTCCGGCGCAGGACCTTCACGCGGAACTTCGAGTTTTTCACTTCTGCGGTCAAGGAGCGCTGCAGCCGGCACATCCCCCTTCGCTGCGACCGACTTGACCGGGGCATCGGGAACGCCAAAGAGCGACGCTGAACGTGCCGCCGCATTGGAGGCTGCCGCTCCCTCGGCCGTCACCGCCGGCGCCAGCCCCATAGCGGCCAGTGCCTGAGCCCGGTCCAGCGTACGGCGGGAAATTTCCCAGCGGGCACAAAACGCTTCGAGCGCCGATTCCTCCGCCGGCACGGCCTTGATATCCGCAAGCGTCTCGGCGCCCGAAATCACGGCGTCGCGCTTAATCGTAACGAGTGCGACTGCTTCATCAATAAAGGGGAGCCCGGCGCGCAGATTTTCACCAATCTTGCCCTTCATGGTCGGTGCTGCCGCACGAATGGCATCTATGCCGCCGATTTCATTGATCCATTTGGCTGCAGTCTTCGGACCGCAGCTCTTGATGCCCGGGACGTTGTCAACCTTATCGCCCATGAGTGCGAGGTACGCAATCATAGATTCCGGGGGCACGCCGTATTTTTCAATCACGCCCTCGCGGTCGTAAAACTTGGAATTCATGGTGTTAAGGAGCACCACGTGGTCATCGACAAGCTGCGCCATATCCTTGTCGCCCGTCGCAACGACCGTGTCCACGCCTGCACGGACAGCCATGGCTGAAAGCGACCCGATGACATCGTCGGCTTCAATGCCTGGAACGATTAAAAGCGGCCAGCCGAGGGCTCGGACAATGCCCTGGAGCGGTTCAATCTGCGTTCTGAGATCCTCCGGCATCGGCGGACGGTTGGCCTTATATGCCGGATACATCTCGTGGCGGAAAGTTTTGCCCGGCGCATCAAAGATCACCGCCGCCCGATCGGCTTTCGAGAGGCGCGCAACATTGGCGAGCATGCCGAGAAAGCCCTTGATAGCGCCCGAGGGTTCGCCCCGCGATGTGGTGAGCGGGGGCAATGCGTGGTACGCACGAAAGAGATAATTGGAGCCGTCGATCAGAAGGAGCTTGGACATGGCGTTGTCGCCTCAAGGCGCAATACGAAGAATGACTGTTGAAAATAAACATTCTCCCATGCCGGGCGTTCTCAGGTACTCGCAGAGAACTGTTGCGGACTATTGCCGCCGGCGCTGCGAGTGTCCGCTACTATGTTTTTACGCATAGGAAATGGCACAATAGCTTCAAGAAGACTGTCGTTTCGCCGTTTTCCCTGATGGGATCGAAACGTCTCCAAAGGATTCACCATGAATAAGCTCATCATCCCCGGCGCACTCGCGCTGCTCCTTGCCGGAGCCGCTGCTGCCGCCCCCGGACTCGATGCCCCGCCGCCCTACGGCGGCGACGCTGAAGCTGTGCAGGCTGAGCCTCCGGCCCGAAAGCTCCCCCAGAAAGGAGCTCAGGAAGACATGTCCATTGCTCCGACTCAAGCCGACATGGAAAAGGCCCGCCGCGACCGCGAAGCTGGTCAGATTCCGCCGAAGAACAATGACAAGCGCACCAAAATTGAAGCGGTGCGTGATCCGAACAACCATGTCACCGAATACGTCGTCACACCGGGTTCGACCAAAATTCCCTATCGCATCGAAAACCAGGCTGATCGTCCGATCGATACGACGCCCGGCAAGAATCCGAGCGGTACGCTTGGCACGCCGAAATTCATTGAGTTTGGCTGGTAGATTTGAGCCTCTTTCGAGGCTTCTTTGAGGGAAGATGGGCGTCGGGGCCAATCGGAACCGGCGCCCTCTTCTACTGAACACTTTTCCTTTTTTCTTTTCCTCGGACCGCCCCCCAATCTGCCGCAGTCCGTTGGAGTGCTCCGCGCCCCATGTCATCCGCCTTTTCGCTCGGTTTCTCCTGGTTCAAGGATTCCTGCCGTACGCTCAAGCTCCAGCCGCTCGCCTACACCGGAATTGTCGTTTTTTCGCTCCTGATGAGCGGACTGCTCTCGAGTCTGCCCCTTATCGGCACGCTGCTCGCCAGCCTCTGGATGCCTTTTGCGAGCGTGCTCACCGGCTTTGCCGCGCGTGACGTGCTCGCCGGCCGCACACCCGTTTATTTCACGCTGATCGCCATCTTCCGCGACAAGGCTTCGCGCTGGCCGCTCCTTGCGGTCGGCATTCTGGCGAGCATCTGGATGGAGCTCGACATGCTCGTCTTTCAGATGATGGGCCAGGCGGATCTGGCTCAGTGGAAAATCACGGCTGAGGGCGTCGACGTTGAGTCCATTGCCGCCCACTTCCCCGTGGGCGCTTTTCTCACCGCCTTTGCCCTTTATCTGCCGCTTCTCCTGATGACGCTCTTTGCGCCGCTCCTTATCGTGCAGAACCGCCAGAGCGTCATCAAAAGTCTTTTTTATTCGTTTTTCGGCACGCTGCGTTCGCTCGTGCCGTGTTTGGTCTGGCTCGTCTGCGTAGCGGCACTCGCTTTCGTTATTTTTCTGACGATCGAATCCATTTCCATTGCGGCGGGCGGCCTCATGTTCTTCACCTTTATGGCGCCGATCCTCATTGCCCTCATTTCTGCCGTCTGCCAAGCTGGCATCTGGGTGATGTTCCGCGACATCTTCGCCTCAAGCCGGCCGGACGGTGAAATGCCGACCGACCTGGATTCCGATCAAGCGCCGCCCGCTAACGGCATCTGACTGAAGTAAATACTTTCCCCATATCCGAGGCGTGAGTAAACACTGCTCACGCCTCATTTTTTTCGAGTTCGGCAAAGAGCGTTTCTTCACGAGCGGCAG
>OGPP01001849.1_pt1 | contig 14457 bp, 7 predicted proteins | sample 1553021 | NCBI WGS metagenome assembly OGPP01 (sample SAMEA2580217, study PRJEB22360) | human gut metagenome | biome: human gut; feature: human-associated habitat; material: faeces | place: Denmark | collected 2008/2010
GCCCCACAAGCGGCAGATACTCCGAGTGGATGCTCTTATAGATCTTCCCCGGGATCAGGCTCTTCTTCAGCTTCCGGTCGAGAAGAAATGTCAGATTCTCCATATAACTCATTTCCAGAAACAAAAGACGGTTCACCCCGTCCGCCGGAATTACAGCAATCCCCTCATCCAGATAATTCCCTGCTTTTTTCTGCGTATAAGTCACATGATCCACCGTGATCCATCCGGACTTACACCGCATTTTCCCGGTCATAAGGTCCATCATGTCCCCGGCGATCTTATTTTCCTTATCAAGGAGCGTCACACACTCCCCACGGTGTAAAATAAACCTCAGCCCGTTCAGATTTCCGGCCCCCACCGTGTGAAAATGCAGGATTCCGTCATCGTTCTCCTGTTCATTTTCCGTCGACAGGATCTTCCATTCCGAAATGTATGGTGCCATGTTCTCATCCGTCATCTCATCCCGCTCAAAGACCTTGTAGATATACCCGTCAGAAAAAAGGGCCGTCCGGTCCGCGATCTTAAAGAGCTCCTGATGGTGGTTTCCGATATAGAGGACAGAGATTCCCTCTTTCCGGATCTTCTTTAACATCCGCTGAAATTTATAAAGCTCATATTCGCTCAGGTAGTTTGACGGATTGTCCACGATGACCAGATGGCAGCCGGATAACAATGCTTTTCCGAGCTCCACAAAGCACCGCTCCAGCTCCGAAAGGTTCTCCACCCGCTTATTGAGATCGACCTCAAGTCCCTGTTCTCCCATAAACCGTACCGCCTGCTGAAAGATCACCTGTTCATTGATAAAGTACTTTTTAAAGCCTTCCCGCAGGATAAAAAGGTTGTCCACAACGCTTAAGCCCTGCACGAGATGGCTCTTCTGTTCGATGAGCGCCACCTTATTGGACTCCCCGCTGCTGTAGGAGTAGCTGTTTACGATCTTCCCGTCATACCAGACAGCCCCCAGTGTGATCGGATCGTTCCGGCAGATCAGATCCACCATCTCCTTCTGGCCTTTCCGGTTCCGCGCCACGAGACCAAGGATCTCCCCGGCAAACATCTGGAACTCCAGATTATCTAAAAGCTGCTCCCCATCCCGTTCCAGACTCACATGGGAAATTCTGAGAAGCTCCTTTCTCACCGCCATCCCCCCTGCCTGTTTTCTTCCCGCACAAGAGGAAGCTCTACCACAACATCGGTTCCGACTCCCTCTTTGCTGTAAACATGGATGCCATATTCCTCGCCGAAAAGCAGTTTGATCCGCCGGTTGACGTTCACGACGGCGATTCCGCCTCTGGTCTGCTTTTTCTCCCCGTCTTTTTCCGGGTCGTCCGTCTCGTCGCCCAGGCGGCGCAGTTTTTCATTCAGTTCCTTTAACTTCGCGTCCGTCATTCCCTGTCCGTCATCGGAGATTCTGATATAAAGCCGTTCCTCGCTGGCGCTAATGCGGATCACCAGGTGGCCTTTTCCGATCTTCCTCTCGATTCCGTGGTAAATAGAGTTCTCAACGATGGGCTGCAGCGTCAGTTTTGGGAGCTTGCACTGCAGGAAATCCATCTCCGTAAACTCATCGTCCGGGTCCCGGTCATACTGGATCTTTAAGTCCAGCTTCGATCCGAAGCGGAACTGCTGAATATAATAGTAGTTTTCGATATTGGCCAGCTCGTCCTCCAGCGTTACAAGGTTTTCCAGGTTCGAGATCGTGTACCGGAAGAAGGTCGCCAACGCCTCCGTCATCTCCGCAATGCTGTCAAGCCCCGCGATCAGCGCCTCGCTTCGGATTCCCTCCAGTGTATTGTAGAGGAAATGTGGGTTGATCTGGTTCTGAAGTGCCAGATACTCTGCCTGCTTCTTCGAAATCACAATCAGGTTGCTGTGGTCGATGATCTCGTTTAAGCGCAGGACTGCCTGCTCGCTCTCCGGTGAAAACGGGTAGCGAACCTTAAACAGGTCTTCCATGACATATCCCAGAACGAACTGCTCATATATCTTCCTCGTCTCCCTGTACGGCACAAGAACCAGGCGATGGACCGCTGCCGCCAGAAGGACAAAAAGTACGGTAAAGACCGCCGGAATCGTAAACGGCCGCATCTCCCGAATGCAGACAGTCCACATTTCCACGAGAACCGCCCCGATCAGCCCGGTCGCGAGAAGTGCGCACCATTTGATCCGGACTGACAGATAGTTTTTTTTATCGGTATGTTTCTTTTCCATCAAGAGTACAGCTTTCTGTATTCCTTGGGCTTTAGACCCGCGTATTTTGTAAAAGATTTTGTGAAATACCGCACGTCGCTGTAGCCGACCTTCCCGCAGATATCAGCCACCGTGTCGTTCGTCTCCTTTAAAAGCTTCTTCGCCATATCCATCCGGACCTTAGAAAGGTATTCCAGAAATGTTATTCCCGTGTCTTTCTTGAATAACGTGCTAAGATAAGTAGGTGAGAGATCCGCGATCTGGCTTACCTCCTCCAGCGTCAGTGGTTCCCCGAAATGCTCTTCCACATACTTTTTCACAAGACGGATCGGACGGTTCTCATCCTGGCGTTTTAATCTGGATGCCTTCTCATAAGAACTCGTGAGCCGTCTCGTCAGGTAATCGAAGAGCTCAGTGGCATCAGCACAGTTGTCGGCGCTGATGCTGAAATTTTCCATGAAATTTTCCTCCACCGGCAGGCGATATTTTTTCATAAAGAAGAGATACTGGTTGCAGATCTCCTTTGTCATCTGCAGAATCTCATGACCGCTGATCTCCTTTGATGCCAGCATCTTTGTCTTTAAATAGATCAGTTCTTCCCGCAGGGCAAAAGGATCCAGACTCTCGAGCGTGTGGGAGATCCGGTCATTGAATTTCGCAAAGCTCTCACTGTCCGCGAAGGACTCTCCGCTGTCAATACTTCCTTCCATCAGCTTTCCGGTCCCGCCAAGCAAACGTTCCTCGATCAGGAGTCTGGCATTTTTTAAGGAAATCCCGATCTCTGAAAGACGCCCCACACCTTCTCCCAGTGCCATCGTCACAGCCAGATTTTTTAAGATATCTCCCTGGACTCTGATCTCAGAAAGCAGGGCTTTCATCTGTCTGCGGATCTGCATTCTGTCATCCGGATCATAATTCAGCAGGAAAAAATGGAACCCGTTTAACTCCGTCAATTCTGTTTCCATTACATACCCGTTTAAAAGCTTCCCTGCCGCAGCCTGCACTTTCTCCGACATAAACCGGACATTCTTTTCCTCATCGCACACGCGTCCGTCAAGCTTTAAGATCGCAATACTGAATTCCCCCGGCTCAAAGTGATAGTGGAATTCCCGGTTGATGCGATCCAACGGCTGCGTCAGGACTTCTTTATTTCTTCTCCCCACAAGATCCTGCAAAAATGCCTGCCTGAGATTCTTCTCATCGCTCCGGATCGCCCGCTGTCTCTTTTCCTCCAGGCTTAACTGCTCTGTCTGTTCCTTAAAGTGAGCGCTGAGCCGTTTTAAGGTCTCCGTCAGCTCATCCTTCCGGATCGGTTTTAAAAGATACGCGTTTACCCCGTATCGGATCGCCATCTGCGCGTATTCAAAATGGCGGTAACCGCTAATGATCACAAACTCAGCCTTCGGAGCTTCCTCTTTTCCCAACCGGATCAGGTCCAGCCCGTCATATCCTGGCATCCGGATATCCGTGATCACGATATCCGGATGAAATTCTTTTATTTTTTCCAACGCCTCGATCCCGTTCTCGGCAACTGCGACAACCTCCATCCCAAGCACGTCCCAGTCCACAAGCTTCTCGATCAGCTGGCACACCTTGCTCTCGTCATCGGCGATCAGTACTCTCAGCATCCGCAATTCCCCCCCTGTTTCCCCCGAAAGTAGTATGGTTTCATTGTACTCCGCATGGGACATTTCCGTCAACCAATATGAATTGCTGCCCTTTGCGTTTTTGGTCCGACCTTTTATTTCCACTTGACTTCCCCCACAACATCTGGTATATATAGCTTATACCGATCATATGACTGACGGATAAGTGGATAAACCACGTGAAGTATGATCGAAGAAAGCCGACCGTCTGGGCAATCATAGCGCAGACCGTGGGCTGTTTTTTTGCCCTTTTGTCTGATGGCGCATTCTGCGCCGCGCTGTGATTCTGTAACAGCTGAGATCTCCCTGAAGAGAAAATTTCCCATATGGCAGATTTTGATAATGATTCTCATTTAATGTATTGTCTTTTCCTGTCAAGGTCTGTTATAATGGCGAAGCATTTCTTCACAACCGAAGATTTCAGAATGATCCCTTTTTAAACAAATGGTAATGCAAACAAGGAGGAACCACCATGTCTGAACAGAATACCCGAAACGGAAACGCTGATGTTTTCAAAAAAGCCTGGAGAGGATTTCAGGGCGCAAAATGGACCGACGAGGTCAATGTCCGCGAATTCATCCAGAATAACTATACCCAGTACGACGGAACCGAGGATTTCCTCGCAGCTCCGACCGAAGCTACTGATAAACTCTGGGGACGTCTTCAGGAGCTCCAGAAAGAGGAGCGCAAAAAAGGCGGCGTCTTAGAGTGCGAGACTGAGATCGTATCCAGCCTGACTTCCTACGGCCCGGGCTATATCGACGAGGGCTTAAAAGACCTCGAGACCATCGTCGGACTCCAGACAGACAAACCGTTAAAACGTGCATTCATGCCTTTCGGCGGAATCAAGATGGCTGAGGAAGCTGCCGAAACTTACGGATATAAGGTAAATGAGAAGTTCCACAAGATCTTCACTGAATACCACAAAACTCACAACCAGGCTGTTTTTGATGCCTACACACCGGAGATGAAGGCTGCCCGCCACTGCCACATCGTAACCGGTCTTCCGGACACCTACGGACGCGGACGTATCGTCGGCGACTACCGCCGTGTGGCCCTTTACGGTATCGATTTCCTGATCGAGGAGAAAAAGAAAGACCTGGATCTCTGCGGAAATGGCGCAATGTACGATGAGATCATCCGCCAGAGAGAGGAGATCGCAGAACAGATCCGTGCCTTAAAGGGCATGAAGGAAATGGCAAAGATCTACGGATATGACATTTCCGGCCCGGCAACAAACGCAAAAGAAGCGATCCAGTGGCTTTATTTCGGCTATCTTGCCGCTGTTAAGACCCAGAATGGCGCAGCTATGAGTGTCGGACGTATCTCCACCTTTATCGATATCTATGTAAACCGTGACCTCGAGGAAGGTACACTTACCGAGTCCCAGGCACAGGAACTGATCGACCATATGACCATGAAGTTCCGTATGGTGAAGTTCGCAAGAATCCCGTCCTACAACCAGCTCTTCTCCGGCGATCCGGTTTGGGCGACACTGGAGGTTGCAGGTCTCGGACAGGATGGACGTCACATGGTAACAAAGACAGACTTCCGTTTCCTCCATACTTTAGAGAACATGGGTCCGTCCCCGGAGCCGAACCTGACTGTACTTTACTCCTCCCGTCTCCCGGAGAATTTCAAAAAGTACGCGGCAAAGATCTCCGTTGACACATCCTCGATCCAGTATGAGAATGATGATGTGATGCGTCCGGTATGGGGCGATGACTACAGCATCTGCTGCTGCGTATCCGCTACCCAGACAGGTAAAGAGATGCAGTTCTTCGGAGCACGCGCAAACCTTGCGAAGTGCCTGCTCTACGCGATCAACGGCGGTAAAGACGAGAAGTACAAGACAAAGGACGGAAAGCCGATGCAGGCTGGTCCGGAGTACGCACCGATCACCTCCGAGTATCTTGATTATGACGAGGTGATGCATAAGTATGATCTGATGATGGACTGGCTGGCAGGAATCTATGTAAACATCCTGAATCTGATCCAGTATATGCACGATAAATATTACTATGAGGCAGCTGAGATGGCTCTCATCGATACCGATGTACGGCGTACCTTCGCAACCGGTATCGCAGGCTTCTCCCACGTGGTAGACTCCCTCTCTGCGATCAAGTACGCAAAGGTAAAGGTTGTCCGCGACGAGAACGGTATGGCGACAAGCTTCGTAACAGAGGGTGATTTCCCGCGTTACGGAAACGATGACGACCGTGCGGATGATATCGCGGTTTGGCTGTTAAAGACATTCTTAAAGAAGGTTAAAAAGTACCACACCTACAGAAATTCCGAGCCGACTACTTCGATCCTTACGATCACATCCAATGTGGTTTACGGTAAGGCAACAGGTGCTCTCCCGGATGGCCGTGCGGCATTTACACCGTTCGCACCGGGCGCTACACCGTCCTACGGTGCTGAGCAGAATGGTCTTCTCGCTTCCTTAAACTCCGTTGCAAAGCTTCCGTATGAGTATGCTCTCGATGGAATCTCCAACACTGAGACGATCGCTCCGGGTGCTCTCGGACATTCTGAGGATGAGAGAAAGAACAACCTTGTCCATGTTCTCGACGGATATTTTGATCAGGGTGCCCATCATCTCAACGTGAATGTATTCGGTCTTGATAAGCTGAAGGACGCGATGGAACATCCGGAGAAACCGGAGTACGCAAACTTCACGATCCGTGTTTCCGGTTATGCGGTTAAGTTTATCGACCTGACAAGAGAGCAGCAGCTTGATGTCATCGCAAGAACCTGCCACGAAGCGATGTAAATTTATTCATTTAAAATCAGCCGGGAATGTTGTTTATTCCCGGCTGAGTCTAAATTATGAAGTTTTTTTCTGGCTTGGCATTGATATTTTAGTGTTTGCGCTTTTGTACCCCACTGCTCATTTTACCTTTATTTTTATCCCCGGCAGATTCCGGGAGAAGGGAAACTTTTATATGGAAACAACAGGCTACATTCACTCCATCGACAGTTTTGGTTCCGTAGACGGACCCGGCGTCCGCTTTGTGACTTTTCTTCAGGGCTGCCATATGCGGTGCCGGTATTGTCATAATCCGGATACATGGAAATTAGCGAACGCTGCTGCCGTTTCTGAGCAACAGATCTCCGAAAACGCAGCTCAAGCTCATGCGAACGCTGTCCAAAATACAGCTTCTGACAGCGCAGCACCTTCTTCCGTCTGTAATTATAAAGAAATGACCCCCTCTGCCCTGATCAGACAGGCACTCCGCTACAAACGCTACTGGGGCAAAGAGGGCGGAATTACGGTCAGTGGAGGCGAACCGCTCTTACAGATCGATTTCATGAATGAGCTTTTCCGTCTTGCAAAAGAAAACGGCGTCGGCACAGTGCTTGACACCGCGGGACAGCCGTTTACAAGAGAAGATCCATTTTTCTCAAAGCTCACCGATCTCATGGAAAATACCGATCTTGTCATGCTGGATTTAAAGCACATCGATCCGGAAAAGCACCGCGTTCTCACCGGCCATACCAACGAAAATATCCTGGCTTTCGCCAGATACCTGAATAAGATTGGCAAACCCATGTGGATCCGCCACGTCCTCGTTCCCGGCGTGACCGACGATGATGAGAATCTTCATGGGATCCGTGCGTTTTTAGATACTCTGTCCAATGTAAAAAAAGTGGAAGTTCTTCCGTACCATACCCTCGGAATCTACAAATGGGAGTCCCTTGGAATCCCGTATACCTTAAAAGACGTGGATCCGCCGACAGCGGAATCTGTGAAGCGGGCTGAGGAGATACTGGGGTGCTAAACTGCCAGCTCCCCAAGCTTCCCCAGCAATTCCTTCGCCTTCTCCATCATCGGCTCGCAGTCCTTATGCTTCTTTCCCTTATCCTGATAGAATAACACCGGCTTTTCGCCCTGTGCGAAGCGCAGAGCAGTCTTGTACCCGGCGATGAGGGCCGGAATTCCGGTGACATCGAGCTTTGCCTTCGGGTAAAGTTCGATGCGGATCTCCTGGGTGTTGATATCCACCTCGGTCACATAGGCGCGGTGGGCCAGGGCTTTTAATTCCGCTACACGCAGCAGGTTATCCACGGATTTCGGAATATCGCCGAATCGGTCAATCAGCTCATCCTGCATATCCATATACTCGTCGTCCGTCTCGATGGCGGAAATTCTCTTGTATACATCAAGCTTCAGATACTCATTCTTGATATATCCGTCCGGAATAAACGCGTCGATATCGCAGTCCACCACGGTCTCAAAGGTCTCTTCCTCTTCCTGTCCGCCCTTTAAGGCAATAACAGCCTCGTTGAGCATCTTGCAGTAAAGGTCATAACCGACTGCCTCCATGTGTCCATGCTGTTCCGCTCCGAGAATATTTCCCGCGCCGCGGATTTCAAGGTCACGCATCGCGATCTTGATTCCGGAGCCCAGCTCCGTGAATTCCCGGATCGCCTGAAGACGTTTTTCCGCATCCTCCTTTAACATCTTATCCCGTTTATACATCAGGAACGCATAGGAGGTCCGGTTCGACCGTCCGATCCGCCCTCGGATCTGGTAGAGCTGGGAAAGCCCAAGACGGTCCGCGTCCTGAATGATCATCGTGTTGGCATTCGGAATATCCAACCCCGTCTCAATGATCGTTGTAGACACGAGCACATCAATATCTCCGTTGATGAAATCCAGCATGATCTTCTCCAGCTGATGCTCATTCATCTGACCATGGGCAAAGGCCACATTTGCGTCGGGCACGAGAGACGCCACATGGTTTGCCACCTCATCGATGTTGTTGACACGGTTGTATACATAGTACACCTGCCCGCCGCGTCCTAACTCCCTGTGGATCGCCTCGCGGATCATCTCATCGTTGTACTCCATGACATAGGTCTGGATCGGAACACGGTCCACCGGCGGCTCCTCGAGAACGCTCATGTCACGGATCCCGATAAGGCTCATATGCAGAGTCCGCGGGATCGGCGTTGCTGTAAGGGTCAGAACGTCCACGTTCTGCTTCATCTGCTTGATCTTTTCCTTATGAGTCACACCGAACCGCTGCTCCTCATCGACGATCAGAAGTCCAAGGTTCTTAAACTGCACATCCTTTGACAGGACTCTGTGTGTGCCGACAATAATATCCACATACCCCTTTTTCAGCCCTTCTACCGTCTTCTTCATCTCCCCCGGTGTCCGGAAGCGCGACATCATGTCCACCCGCACCGGAAAATCCTTCATTCTCTGGACAAAGGTATTGTAGATCTGCTGTGCGAGGATCGTTGTCGGAACCAGATAGACCACCTGTTTTTCTTCCTGTACGGCTTTAAAGGCTGCCCGGAGAGCGATCTCCGTCTTTCCGTAGCCCACGTCTCCACAGATCAGGCGGTCCATGATCTTCTTGCTCTCCATGTCCCGCTTCGTATCATCGATGGCGGTAAGCTGGTCGTCCGTCTCATCATAGGGGAACATCTCCTCGAATTCCTTCTGCCACACCGTATCCGGTCCGTACTGGAACCCCTCCGCGTCCTGACGCGCTGCGTAGAGCTCCACAAGCTCCTTCGCGATCTCCCGAACTGCCGTGCGGACCTTTGTCTTCGTCTTTGTCCACTCGGTCCCGCCAAGCTTATTTAACTTCGGAACCTTCGCGTCAGCCCCGGCATATTTCTGGATCCCCTCCAGACGGGTCGCCGGAAGATAGAGGTTTCCGCCGTCACCGTACTCGACCTTGATATAGTCCTTGATGACATGGTCCTGCTCGATCTTCTCAATTCCCTTATAGATACCGAGACCATGGCTCTCATGCACCACGTAGTCGCCGACGGAAAGTTCGGAGAAGCTGCTGATCTTCTTTCCCTCGTAATTGTACTTTTTCCGCTTCTTCTTCCGTTTTTCCACGCCAAACATATCGCCCTCGGTGATGACGACGAACTTGATCAACGGATACTCAAAGCCCTTGTGAAGCTTTCCGTAGGTGACCATGATCTCCCCGGGAGCCACCGGGCGCCCCGCATCCTCCGGGCAGAAGGCACGGAGATCATACTCTCTTAAGTCCCCAGCAAGGCGGCTCGCCCTGGTTCTCGACGCGGAAAGGAGAACGACGCGGTAGCCGTCCTTTTTCCATTTTGTGAGATCCTTGATCAGGATCTCGAAGCTGTTCTGATAGGAGTTTAAATTTTTACCGGTCAGGCTGTATTTTGCCTTCGGGGTCATTCCCGGAAGACGCTGGTCGAGACCTGTCATAAAGATCGAGTGAGGCGTATGGCAGTCCGCCAGCGCCCGGTGCGCCGGCACTGTCTTTGAAGCGAATAAAAGATCCGCCTGTCCCGGCAGGATGTAGCCCTGCTCCAGACGGTGGGACATGCTCTCACGGAACTCGGTCTCCACGGTCTCCGCTTTTTCCTTCATGCGCTGGGGCTCGTCTAAAATCAGCGTGAGACCAGCTGCCTGTTTCTTTTCGGCTGTTTTTCCGGCCGCCCCAGAAGACACCAAAGTGACCTTAGCGCCCACTTCTTTCATATAGTCAAGAAATGAAACCGTATCCTTACAGAAATACCGAATATACGCATCCAGCGTCTGGACATCAAAGCCCTCTTTTAAGGATTCCACAAGCTCCCCGACAGCCCGCCGGATCCGCTGTGCCTCCTCCGGCTTTTTCTGGTCCCGGAACGCTTTTTCCTGTTTTTTCTCGTCGGCTTCCAGACGCAAAATTCCCTCTTCGATATCTTTCTTCGTGAGGATCAGCTCCGCCGCCGGGTAGATCGTAACTTCGTCCATCTGCTGGATCGACCGCTGACTCTCGGCATCAAAGGAACGGATGGAATCCACCTCGTCGCCCCAGAGCTCAATCCGGACCGGAACCTCCTCCGTCAGCGGGAACACATCTAAAATTCCGCCGCGGACAGAAAACTGTCCCATGCCGTCCACCTGTCCCATACGCTCATAGCCCATGCCGGTGAGAAGATGCTTGATCTCCTCCATATCAAGCGTCTGTCCCACCATGATATTCAGGCAGCTTTCTTTGATCATGGAAAGCGGCAGAAGATGGTCCATCAGACCATCCACCGTTGTCACAACAACTCCGCCTTCATCTTCCAACAGATGCTTAAAAACCTGCATTCTCTGTCTTGTCAGAAGATTTCCGTGGATATCCGAGCTGTAAAACAGAAGATCCCTTGCCGGATACAGCCAGGTATTCGGCTCAAAATAGCTGAAATCATCGAAGATCTCCTTCGCGCGGGTATCGTCATAGGTCACGACGAGCCGCCACGGATTGTCCTTTGAGAGTTCATGCATCACATGGACTTTCTGGGAATCCGTCACGCCGCTGATCTGGACCGGGCCTTTCCCCTGGTCCAGATCCTGCTTCATATCAGTATACTCCGCCAGATCTACGAGCGGATTTGCAAAAACTTCAGCCATGGTTCCTCCTGTTTTTTACTTCTCTTCTTTCTTGCGGTTATGGTCGTTCATCGCCTGCGCGATACCCACGTTCACGATCTCGCACACCGCGTCCGCCGCTTCCTTCACCGCGTCATCCATCGTCGCCTGTTCTTCTTTTGAAAAGTGACCCAGCACATAATCAGCAAGATCCATCCGGGACGGCTTCTCACCGACTCCGACCTTCACCCGCGGAAATTCCTGTGTCCCAAGATGAGCGATGATACTCTTGATTCCGTTATGTCCGCCCGCGCTTCCCTTGGCGCGGATCCTAAGCTGACCCGGTGCCAAGCTGATATCGTCGTACACGATCAGGATATCCTCCGGATCTACCTTATAATAATCTGCCGCCGCGCGGATGCTCTCCCCGCTGGAATTCATATATGTCTGCGGCTTCATGAGAATGACCTTCTCTCCGCCGATAACGCCTTTCCCACAGAGCGCCTTGTGCTTCTTCTCTGAAATATCCGCCCCGATCTTCTCCGCCAGAGCGTCCATCACCATAAAGCCCGCATTATGTCTTGTATTTTCATATTCCTTTCCCGGGTTTCCGAGACCTGCAATAATTAACATTTTTATCTCCTTTATACATTTCCGCTGCCTGCTGTGTGCTTTCCGCCACAGGCAGAGCAAAAACTGAATTCTTATAAAACTACAACGCATTTAAGGGGCCTTTTTCCAAAGTCCCCTAGTTTCTACATTTTATCAGCTTTGACCCCCATGCGCAAGGGGCAGTTGACGCATAACAACACAAAAAGGAATCTGCCGGCAGGTACCTCCCCCAATGTACCATCCAACCAGCTCGAAGTTGTGTTTCTGCGCTCCTCTCGTTTGAATTTCATTCCATATCATGGAATCTATTTAAATATACATTACCATCCTTAGTCGGCCCAGTGAACATATCCGCAACGTTTCCGGTGCTTCGCATTCCAGACCTGTCAAATCCCCATCTTGTCTTTTTTTACTTTGCATGATAAACTAATTTCACCTCACAATGGTTCTACCATAATTGTAGGAATGGGGAAAATAGATATGAGTTACAATACCGATTTCCTGATTGCAGCCATGATCATCCAGCTCATCATTCTGTGCCATTTTTCCGCCCAGAAGCGTCCGGATGACCTGAACAACCAGCTTTTTCTGATCCTTTCGGTTCTCGTGAGCCTGGATATCGCCTTTGAGGTTCTCAGTACCTTCTATATTAACTTTGAACACGCCGGGACCAGACTGGGCGCAATGTTTACAACAACGGTCTTCTACCTGTTTCAGGCCCTGCTGCCCTTCGTCCTGATCTGTTATGTCCGTTCTCTCCGGGCAAATAAGTTCCTTTCCCCAAGTGAGATGCTTGCCTCCTCGATTCCTACGCTCGTTCTGGTCTGCATCATCTTCGGGAACCTGAAGACCGGACTCCTGTTTTCCTTCGATTCATCCATAAATTACATAAGAGGACCCTGGTACATGCTCATGTACTTCTCTGCCCTCTGCCATCTTCTCGCCGCCTTCATCCTGACCTGCCTGTGGTGGAAGATCCTTGGACTGTCCAAAGTCCTGGTGCTCATTGAGATCCTCATCCTGCTCGCGTCCGGCATCATCGTCCAGGCATTCTGTCACCAGCTTCTGATGACCGGTTTCGGGTTGAGTCTGGGGATCCTGGCGCTATTTATCACGATCAACAATCCGCACGCGAACACGGATAACCTGACCGGTCTCTACGATAAACCATACCTGTTAAGGAAGTTCAGCGAAATGCTGTCCAACCGGAGGATCTTCCATGTCATCACCGTGAATCTTTATCAGATCGACCACATCAACAAGGTAACAGGCGTGGATGGCGGTGACCGCCTGCTCCTCTCCGTCGCGAGGCAGCTGCACAGGCTCTGCGGAGACAAAGTGTTCCGCATCTCCGGGAAACGTTTTCTCATCTTCACGTTCTCCCAGAAGCAGTTTGAACTCTATTTTGATGAGCTGGAACATTTATTCCTTCCGGATACAGCCCCATCAGAAACATCTGTCTCCTCCCCGGTCATCATCAGTGGGATCTTTCATGCGGAGCGCTTCGAGGATGGCGGTTCCATCCTTGATTATGCCCAGTATCTGGAGTCGCTCGCGCCGAACACCGGGTTCTATGAGACCGTCCGTGATACGGACAAGACCATGGAGCGCTTCCTCTACCTGAAAAAGGTGGAGCAGTTTCTGCACACCGCGATCACGAATGATCTGTTTGAGGTCTACTACCAGCCCGTATATTCCCTGAAGGAGAAGCGCTACATCACGCTGGAGGCATTGAGCCGTCTATATCACCCGGAGCTCGGCTGGATCCCTCCGGACATTTTTATCCAGATCGCCGAAAAGAATAATCTGGTCGACAGGATCACGAATCTCCAGTTCCGCCGGATCTGCCGTTTTATCCAGGAGCACCCGCTCCTCACAGACAGACTCTGTAATATTAAGATGAACCTCTCCCCGTTAGACCTGATCCAGCCAAACAGCAGCTCCCGCCTGATCCGGCTTATGAATGAATATGGGGTCAAACATTCTTTCATCCAGTTCGAGATCACAGAGACCGTTGCCACAGAGTACAACAGCGCACTCAATAAGGCGGTCGATGATTTCGCAGACTCCGGAATCGGCCTCTGCCTCGATGATTTTGGTTCCGGATACGCGAACCTGAATACAGTCATGCAGCTTCCATTTTCCGCGATCAAGCTGGACCGTTCCCTCTTAAACAAAATCTGTGAGGATCCGCGCTCCGCGAACTTCTATCATAGCATTGTGTCTTCCTTCCAGAATATGGGATTCCATGTGATCTCAGAGGGTGTGGAGACAGCTGCCGAGGTGCAGCTTTTAAGCGACTACGGTGTCGACATGATCCAGGGCTTCTATTTTTCAAAACCACTCCCGCCGGAGAAGCTCCTTGATCTTCTGGAAAAAACATAAAAATATTTTTAATGCGATAGCCCCTTAATTTTAGCTTTCCTAAGGACTGTACTACTGTCCGTCCCAAAGAACGGTATCGCATATACTATTACTATCTGCACTGATTCTTGTCCAGATATCCTGCCGGATCTTTTTATTATTTGTTTATGTTTGCAAAAGCTGTCGAAAATACAAAGTTTTTGCACTATAATGAAATTACTTGAATAGGCTGATAAGTTTTCAGAATACAGAACCGGTCAAGGTGATTATCGGTATTCGCTGCTGCAAAACATC
>OGPP01001869.1_pt1 | contig 14289 bp, 18 predicted proteins | sample 1553021 | NCBI WGS metagenome assembly OGPP01 (sample SAMEA2580217, study PRJEB22360) | human gut metagenome | biome: human gut; feature: human-associated habitat; material: faeces | place: Denmark | collected 2008/2010
TTGCAATGAATAATGAAGAAAGAAATATGGTAACTAATGTTTTTCGCTCTAGGATGAAAAGAGATAAAATATGAAAAGTTATGTAGGTTACTATACGGATAATATAAGAAACAAATCCTCATCTGGTGGAATTTTTAGCGCTTTAGCAGACTATGTATTAAAAAAAAATGGAGTTGTATACGGAGTGAGTATGTCAGAAGACTTGTATTCTGCACACTATACAAAAGTATTATGTGAAGAGGACATTAATAAGCTGATTGGCTCAAAATACATACAAGCATCAGTTGGTAACGCATTTCGTGAGGTAAAGATGGATTTAGACGCAGGATGTGTTGTGCTTTTTGTGGGAACGGCTTGTCAAATTAATGGACTCAAATCTTTTTTGAATATTGAATATGATACACTAATTTGTGTGGATATAATTTGCCATGGTGTTCCATCAAAGATGTTGTGGAAACAATATCTTCAAAATCGTGAAAAACAGATTGGTAAATGTCAATATCTCAATTTTAGGAGTAAGGATTTGGGGTGGTATAACTCTGGTATTAAAGAAAATGAGATTTATACACCTCAAAATGAAAATATTTACATGCGTTTATTTCTAAAAGATTTATGCCTACGCCCATCGTGTTATGAGTGTATCAATAAAAAAAATAAATTATCAGATTTTACTTTAGGTGATTTCTGGGGAGTAAACGATATAGCACCAGAAATGAATGATGATAGGGGGTTGTCAGTTATTATTTTGAGAACAGTTAAGGCGCAAAAAATTCTTGAATCCTTAAGAAAGCAGTTGGTTTTAAAAGAAGTTACATATGTTCAGGCAATACAAGATAATCCGGCTGAATATGAGTCTGCAAAACGACCAAGTACTAGAAAATATTTTTATAGGGATTTACAGTTAATGAATTTTAATAACTTTGAAAAAAAATATTTAGAGACTACGGTGTACTGGAAAATTTTGGGGAAAATCAAAAGAAAGTTAAGTATATTAATATGAAAGAAATGCCAGTATTGTATAGAAGAAAAGAAGAATGTTGTGGATGTACGGCTTGCTATGCCGTTTGTCCGAAAGATGCTATTCTGATGGTAGAAGATGAAGAGGGCTTTGAGTATCCACAGATTGATGAGGGTAAGTGCGTGCGGTGTTACCAGTGTATCAAAGCATGTCCATTCAAGATAGCGCAAAAACGTAAAATGTGATGCAAGTGCCTTAAAATATAGTGTAGTGACTTCCCGGTAATTGTCAACATAGTTGTCAGTATTTTTTATATTTTTTATGCCTCCCCGAGGGTATTCCGGATTGGATTAAGATGTCAATGGTAAACAGCTCCGCTGGCACTACGTGCTCATTGACATCTTAATCCAGTCCAGGATAGTGGTAATCAAGGCATATATGAATTCCTATGATGCTTTTGCATCTGCATCACCATCAACTGCTGGCTCCACTACCTTATCAGGATTCAGAGAAGCATTTTCAGGCAATGACCAGTTACGGGTGTTGCGGTTGTTCCAGTGCTCCGGACGAAGAGCCTTAGCAGCCTCGTAGAGCTCATGACGTTTCGTCAGGATAGTTTCAGCTTCCCCGCGTGGCTTATATTGCCCGTGTGGATGACTTCGACTGCGGCATCATGATCTCTGCCAGCCACAACCCCTACTACGACAACGGCATCAAACTGATCGACTGCTACGGCGAGAAGATGCCGGAAGAAACGTTGCTGCTGGTAGAGGACTACATCGATGGCAAGCTCCATGTATTTGACAAGGACTGGCCGGAACTGCCTTTTGCTCATCGTGAGCATATCAGCTGCACTGTGGATTATGTGGCAGGCCGTAACCGTTATATGGGTTATCTGATCAGTCTCGGCATCTATTCTTTCAAGGGTGCCAAGGTCGGCCTAGACTGCGCCAACGGCAGTTCTTGGAACATCGCTAAAAGTGTTTTCGATGCGCTGGGTGCCGATACCTACGTTATCAACAACAAGCCCAACGGTCTGAATATCAACAACAATGCCGGCTCCACTCACATTGAGAGCTTGCAAAAGTTCGTTGTAGAAAAAGGATTGGACATTGGTTTTGCCTATGACGGTGATGCTGACCGTTGTCTGTGTGTGGACGAGAAGGGCAATGTCATTACTGGCGACCACATTTTGTATATCTACGGCTGCTACATGAAGGAGCGTGGAAAACTGTTGAATAATACCGTTGTTACGACCGTTATGTCTAATTTTGGTCTGTACAAGGCATTTGATGAGCAGGGCATTGGTTATGCCAAGACTGCCGTGGGCGATAAGTATGTTTATGAGTACATGGCCAAGAATGGTTGCCGCATTGGTGGTGAGCAGAGTGGCCATATCATTTTCAGCAAGTACGCCAGCACTGGCGACGGCATCCTTACCAGCCTGAAGATGATGGAAGTCATGCTGGCAAAGAAGAAGTCGATGAGTGAGCTGGCAGCACCGCTGAAGATCTATCCGCAGGTACTGAAGAATGTCCGCGTGACGGACAAGAAGGCAGCACAGAACGACCAGACTGTACAGGAAGCTGTAAATACAGTAGCTGAGGCGCTGGGTGATACCGGTCGTATTCTGGTGCGTGAGTCCGGCACAGAGCCGGTTGTTCGTGTGATGGTGGAAGCACCTGACCACGATATATGCCAGAAGTATGTAGATGAAGTAGTCAACGTGATTTGCGAAAAGGGATATAAGGCGTAAAGTCAATGACGACTCTGGCAATTATCCAGAGTCGTTTTGCATAAAAGGGAAAGTATAATAGAGAATAAAATAACGGGAGGGATAAACTATGTGTGGAATTGTTGGTTTTACAGGAAACCGACAGGCAGCACCGATTCTGTTGGATGGTCTGTCAAAACTGGAATATAGAGGATATGATTCAGCTGGACTGGCTGTTCGTGACGGCGAGGCACTGGCGCAGGTCGTCAAGGCAAAAGGCCGTCTGTCCAACCTGATCGAGAAAACAGATGCTGGTAATGCTCTGAAAGGAACCTGTGGTATTGGTCATACCCGCTGGGCAACACATGGTGAGCCGAGTCAGACTAATGCGCATCCTCATGTGTCCGGCAATTGCAGTCGTTCCGGCTCCGGTGCAGTGGAATCGGAAGTGGTCGGAGTGCATAACGGTATCATTGAAAACTATACTGAGCTGAAGGAAAAGCTGCTGAAACATGGCTATACCTTCTACAGCCAGACGGATACCGAAGTAGTCATCAAGCTGGTGGACTACTATTATAAAAAGTATAATCTGGGACCTATTGATGCCATTGCCAAAACGATGGTGCGTGTCCGCGGCTCCTATGCCCTTGAGCTAATGTTCCGGGATTATCCGGGTGAGATTTGGGTAGCACGAAAGGACAGCCCGATGATCATCGGCATTGCGGATGGTGAGACCTATGTGGCTTCGGATGTCCCAGCAATTCTGAAGTATACCCGGAATGTCTATTACATTGGTAACCTTGAGTTTGCAAAGCTGACTCCGGGCGAGGCTCATTTTTATAATCTCGATGGTGATGAGATCGAGAAGCAGACTACGGAAATTAAGTGGGACGCAGAGGCGGCGGAAAAGGGCGGCTTTGAGCATTTCATGATGAAAGAGATCCATGAGCAGCCGAAAGCTGTTCAGGATACTCTTAATTCGGTAATCAAGAATGGCACTATCGACCTGTCCAGCGTGGAGATTACAGAGGACGAGATCAAGAATTTTGAGCAGATCTATATTGTTGCCTGCGGTTCCGCATGGCACGTTGGTATGGCAGCACAGTATGTGCTGGAAGATATAGCAGATATTCCGGTGCGCGTAGAATTGGCATCCGAATTCCGCTATCGGAAGATGCCAGTCAATCAGAAAGCACTTGTGATCGTTGTCAGCCAGTCAGGGGAAACAGCAGATACATTGGCGGCTCTTCGCCTTGCAAAAGAGAAGGGAATCACAACACTGGCTGTTGTCAATGTGGTCGGCAGCAGCATTGCTCGTGAAGCGGACAAGGTGTTCTACACTCTTGCCGGTCCGGAAATCTCAGTTGCTACAACAAAGGCGTACAGCGCACAGCTGGCAGCAATGTACTGTCTGGCAGTTCAATTTGCCAAGGTCAGAGAAAAAATTACTGAGGAACAGTACAGCTATTATATCTCCGAGCTGCTGACTATCCCGGAGAAGATGCAGAAAATTCTGGAAGATAAAGAGCGCATCCAGTGGTTTGCAGCAAAGTACGCCAATGCACACGATGTGTTCTTTGTAGGCCGTGGCATTGATTATGCAGTTTGCCTGGAAGGAAGTCTGAAACTGAAAGAGATCAGCTACATCCACTCTGAGGCATACGCTGCGGGCGAACTGAAGCACGGTACGATCAGCCTCATCGAGCAGGGAACACTGGTCATTGGTGTACTGACTCAGAGCGAACTCTATGAAAAGACTATCAGCAATATGTTGGAGTGCAAGAGCCGTGGTGCTTATTTGATGGGTCTGGCTACATATGGCAAGTATGAAATCGAAGATCAGGTAAACTTCACGGTATATGTGCCGAAAGTAGACGAGCACTTTGTGGGCAGTTTGGCAGTGATTCCGTTGCAGCTGCTGGGCTATTATGTGTCTGTAGCCAAGGGTCTGGATGTGGATAAGCCGAGAAATCTCGCTAAGAGTGTGACTGTGGAATAAAAGATAGCAAGAGAGAAAAAATTATGAACACAACATTACTTATCATGGCGGCCGGAATCGGAAGCCGATTTGGAACAGGAATCAAGCAGTTGGAGCCAGTTGATGATGCTAACCATATCATCATGGACTATTCAATTCATGATGCGATTGAAGCTGGCTTCAATCATGTAGTATTTATCATCCGTAAGGATATCGAGAAGGAGTTCAAAGAGGTCATCGGTGATCGCATTGCTTCCATTTGCGCTTCTCATAACGTGACCGTTGATTATGCTTTCCAGGACATCAACGATATTCCGGGCAGCTTGCCGGAAGGTCGGACGAAGCCGTGGGGAACTGGTCAGGCGGTGCTTGCAGCGAAAAATGTGATTGATACGCCGTTCATTGTGATTAATGCAGATGATTACTACGGCAAAGAGGGCTTCAAAGCCGTCCATGACTATTTGGTGAACGGCGGTAAGTCCTGCATGGCAGGTTTTGTGCTGAAGAACACACTGTCCGATAATGGTGGTGTGACTCGCGGCATCTGCAAGATGGATGCGGAAAATAACTTGACTGAGGTCGTAGAGACCAAGAACATCGTAAAAACAGCGGATGGGGCAGAAGCAGACGGAAAAGTGATTGATGTGAATTCTCTGGTTTCTATGAATATGTGGGGATTAACTCCTGATTTTCTGGATGTACTGGAGGAAGGCTTCAAAGAGTTCTTCGAGAAAGAAGTCCCGGGCAATCCTCTGAAAGCGGAATACTTGATTCCCATCTTCATCGGTGAATTGCTGGAGCAGGGTAAAATGTCCGTGAAGGTTCTGAAAACCAACGATACCTGGTACGGCATGACCTATCACGAGGATGTCGCAGCAGTAAAGGACAGCTTCAAGAAGATGCTGGCGGATGGCATGTACCAGGCTGACCTGTTCAGTGATCTGTAAACGACGATGAAGGAAACGATTGATTTACTCGGAAAGATCCTCACAAACATTTTAACTGCTCTTTATGAGCCATTTGGATTCTCGCTCTTGCTTTCTTTTCTGGCTATGTTTTTCTACCTGTATGCGTATGAGTCAATACATGCTGGCAAAGGCTGGAAGAGTGCCATAGTGACCTGGTATCAGAAATTCAAAGAGAGTGTGTTCTTTCGGAAGTTGTTTTTCTTATTTTTTTTGACCTCGCTTATTCTGTTCCGAACCCTGTTAAACCGGAACCTGTGGATGAATCCTTTATCCAATGTCATGGGCGGCTGGGGCATCTGGGAGACAGTGAATGGCGAACAGATGCTGACAACGGAGTGTATTGAGAACGTAATCATGATGGTGCCGTTCTCAGCAGTAGTGATGTGGACATTCGGAGAAAAGATAGGGAATGGTTGGAAGAAGATCCTGTGGAAAAGTGGGAAGATGGCATTTATCTTTTCTGTAACCATTGAGATGCTGCAGTTGTTGCTGCGGCTTGGCACATTCCAAGTCTCCGACATCGTGTACAACACGTTCGGTGGTATGCTGGGTGGATTGATGTATTGTGCAGTGATGAAGGCAAGAAAACGTCTGTAAAAGAAGATAGTTTTGTGATATACTAAGAAGAGCGACGCAGAGGCTGTGATGAAGAAGCTGCTGGAAAGCGGTGTGAGTGCAGACGAAATTCTGGAAAAATTGAAATAACACACACAACAGTGTGGGAAAGGAAAATAAAATAAAATGGAAGAAGTAGAAAAGTTCTTAAAAGAAGCTAAAACATATTACTTGGCAACGGTCGAAGGCGACCAGCCGAGAGTGCGTCCGTTTGGCACGGCACATATTTTTGAAGGCAAGCTGTACATCCAGACTGGCAAGAAGAAGGATGTTTCCAAACAGCTGCATGCTAATCCGAAAGCAGAGCTGTGTGCATTCAAGGGTGGCGAGTGGATTCGTGTTGCCGGTGAACTGGTAGAGGATGACCGCGTTGAGGCAAGACAGTCCATGCTGGATGCCTATCCGGGACTGAAGAAGATGTATGCTGCAGATGATGGCAACACTGAGGTGTTCTACTTTAAAAATGGTGTGGCTACCATCAGCTCTTTCACTCATGAGCCAAAAGTAATTAAGTTTTGATGATATTGCCGTGTGTGAGAGCACACGGTATATTTTGAGAGTCACTATATAGTTTGTGACGGAAATAAAAGAAATGGAGTGTGAAAAAAATGAACTTATTTAAAATACACCATATTGCAATCATCGTATCTGACTACGAAGCAGCTAAGGATTTTTATGTGAACAAACTGGGTTTCTCAGTCATCAGAGAAAACTATCGCCCGGAGCGTAAGGACTGGAAGTTGGATCTGCGTGTTAACGAGCATACAGAGCTGGAGATTTTTGCTGAGGAAACTCCTCCAAAGCGTGTGAACCGCCCGGAAGCCTGTGGATTGCGTCACCTTGCGTTCTGCGTAGACAGTGTGGAGCAGACGGTCAAAGAATTGGCGGAAGTTGGCATTGAATGTGAGCCAATCCGTGTGGATGATTACACTGGTAAGAAAATGACTTTCTTTCATGACCCGGATGGCCTGCCGCTGGAGTTACATGAGTAATTATGGGAGAGAAAAGAGCATATAAACCCCGGAAGCCCGGCGGGGGCCGAAAGAAGCTGAAGCCGGAGTACGATGCCGGGAAAAATCTGAAAGAGCAGATGGAAAGTGCTGTGGAGCTTTATAATTCTGAGATGTCCTTGCAGGCCATTGCAGATGCTCTGAACTTAAATCCAATCAAAGTTAGAAAGCTGCTCATCACGGCTGGTGTGTATGAATCGGATGTGGCGGAGAAGGTACAGGATACCTTTGAGGAGTATCGAGAAACACAGAACTATAAAGAAGCAATCCTCTCAACGGCAGCGACCCTTGAACTTTCCAAAGCCTCGGTTACATCGTACCTGCCTTATGAAAAAGGCGTGTACTTCCCAAGTACAGAAAAAGAAAAGGTCAGTGTTGGAGCAGAGCGGCAGCGGAGATACAGAGCGATGAAGCGGTGGAGGGCTGATCAGACAGAAGAAAACCTCTGGGGTGTGGTTGCGGCTTATGTTGGTGTGAAATTCAAAACCTACTCAGGATTGCCATTCTCTTACGAAATAAAAAAAGGCAGGAATGGCGAGTACACGAAGGAGCTGTGGATTGACAGACGGGAGAAGAGCAAAAGTCTGGCGTGGAGCTCTATAGTTTTGGCACTGGGAAATATAAAAGGTGAAGTAGTAGAGAGACCCAAAGCTCTGGGCGATATCCGGGGAGTGACTTACATTTATGGGATGTTCTATCGGTTTCGGGATGATCGATGTGCCGGACGAGGTAAAGGAGAAGATGGGGCATCCGAAAAACCGCAAAAAATAGGATGTAAGTAATCAGGATTATGTAGGTATGCTCCAAACCAGACGAACGTGCTTATATTGTGAACGAAATAAGCACAATCGTCTGGTGGTGGATGTAAAGCAGTATTCTTTAGTCTGCGCATTGAAGTTCGATCAGTGTCCTCGGAAGCTTGTTCAGTGTGGCAGCCAAAAATGATCCAAGTCCGATACCGACGGTTGCGGGGCTGATATCGAGAGCCGTTTCCTGGAAGAGAAAGCCCAGAAGCAGGTAGAAGAAGAACGAAACGACGCCTTGTAACACACAGTCCCGGGTAGTAAAGATGAATGACCGGCATGAAGCAAAGACTGAAAAGGAAGAACAGAAAAAACATAATGCTTTATTTGGGCCGATGCAGGCAAAACGTCTGGTGACAGATCCTGAGAATGATTTATTTGAGGGATATTTGCAGGATTATTATTGTTATTATTATCCGACAAGTTCTAAGGAAAATAAAGAAAATAATAAAATTCTGCGGGGAATACTGAAGCTGGAACCGGAAGATGGATGGTGTCGTGCAACATTGACGATAAATACCGGCAGTTTTTCTGATTGTGGTGAAGTTAATTTCAAAATATATACCGGCTATGCGGCGATTCCTGCATATGGGACAACATTAAACTGCATTATGTACAGTGATAAGCTTGGTGAGTTCTGCAATTTAATGTTTCGCTATTTTAAAATTAATTTCGGAAAACAGGATTTGCGGATTGCCGAAGTCCTTTCGGCTTCCTCAGCGACAGAAAATCGTCGTCCGACAACGCATCGGATGCTTTTGAGCAGGGAAGAGATAAAAGATAAAGATCTACAGATCATATTGCCGGCATTGGAACTGAATTATTCTACAATCACAGTAGTTAAGGAACGGTTGGAAAGTGTAGGGGAGATTTCAGATGATTATCGAAAAATCGTGGATAAGATCATCCGTGAGTCAGAGAAAAAGGAGACATATTTTTTGGCAGAATCTGATGTAAAAAATATTGCCAAAAAATATATGAAAACTTCAATAGAGGTAAAAGAATTTATTATGCAGGTGAGGAAAGTAGCATATTCTTACAGATACAATAAGATCGGAAATAAGGCAGATACGATCGTAAGGGATATTTTGTTGTCCAAAGGATATTATAAGCAGGAGAATCAAGTTTGAAAAACGGCACACTGCATTCTCGTTACTTTAGTGATGCGATATGCTCCCTTCTAGGTATACTGACATAACTTCCGTGGTAGAGCAGCATTCCATCTTCAAGTCCTATCATATGGTAACACCTCGATTCTTGAGCAGGGTTTCAACATCATGCAAAGCACATTCGTAGCTATTCAAATGAAGAATGTCATAGCAGTCAGCGATAAATCCGAGAATGTCGTATTTCTTAAACAGTTCTGCGCAGTCGCTGGGAGCCATTTTCCATTTGGCTTGAGCCATCCGAAAGACCCAGCACTGCATATCGGCAATGTCAATATTATATCCACTCATAGAGCATACCTCCTTTGAGTATAATTTCTCAATTTAAGTATAGCTCTTTTTCTGCCGCTTAGCGACGACTATCCGTACAAAGATTTGGCCTTTCAACATGACATGGATGTCTTCTAACAGAGAATTGTAAAATTTAGCACTAAATAAGATGTTGAATTTGATACAGACAAGAGGTATAATAAAAGCAGAAACCAAGAAAGGGGGGCTTTATTATGCCGAACATCAAACCGATTTCTGATTTGAGAAATTATGCGACTGTTCTCGAAACCGTTCAGGTTGGAAAGCCTTTATATCTGACTAAAAATGGGCGTGGCTGTTATACAGTCATGAATATTGATGAGCAGGAAGAGCAGAGAGAAAAGGCAGAAAAGTATGATCGGATGCAGGCACAGCTTCGCCTGATGTGTGAGCTGGCTGAGGGCAGAAGATCAGGAGAGGAAGAAGGCTGGATTTCTTCAGAAGATGTAAGAAACCACTTCAGGGCCCGTGCGAATGCAAAGTAAAATCGACTATTCTCCGAGAGCATTAAAGGACCTTGATGGGATATGGGATTATATCGAGTTTGAACTCTGTAATCCAAGTGCTGCTCAGAATACCGTAGATGGCATCATGGATAAAGTAGATGGAATTGCATCTTTTCCTGAGTCTGGTGCAAAGCTGGTATTTGAAAACGGACTTGATAGTGGGTACCGCTATGTTGTGTTCAAGAATTATCTTACCTTTTACCGTTTAAGACCAAACAATGTAGTTTATGTTGACCGTGTGATTTACGGCGGCAGAGATTACATGAGAATCCTTTTCCCAGGACTATAATTTAACAGTGAACCCCGTTGGAGAAATCTGACGGGGGATTTTTCATGCGTGCGAGGAAGTGGTTACGCACATGGCATCTAAAACCCAAAGTATAAGCAGGAGAATCATATATGAATTGTTTGATCTGTAATGAAACTTTAACAGAAGCAAATGCCTCCGATGAGCACATTATTTTGAATTCGCTGGGCGGTCATTTGCATTCAAAGGACCTTTTATGTAAGAAGTGCAATAATAAATTTGGGAAAGAAGCGGATGCAGCACTGGCGGACACCTTAAAATTTGCGGCATCACAATTAGACGTAAAACGGTACCGGGGAGAAAACCAGGTGATCCAGACATCAGAGAAAGAAAAATATGATCTGGCACCGGGATGTAAGCCGGTCTTAAAGAAACCGGAGGTCAGGGTTGAGAAGCTGCCGGATGGGAAAATGCAGATAGAGATGAGTGCCAGAAGTACACAGGAGGCAAGAAAAATTTTAAAATCTCTTCAGAAGCAGTATCCGATGATCGATGTGGACGAAGCGATGTAGCATGCGCAAAAGAAACAATCCTTCATAGGAACACCGGTTAAGATGAATATTGCGTTTGAGGGAGAAAAAATATTTCCGTCGATCGTAAAGACAGCAGTGGAGTTTTATCTGTTGAGGGGAGGAGCGAGAGAAGAAATAAAGAGCCTGATCCCCCATCTTCTGGGAGAGGAGAAGCGGAAAGTCTGTTGGTATTTTTATCCGGAAAAACCGGTGTTCTCTTTCGAAAAGAAGGAGATCTGTCATGCAATCTGCGTCGTTGGGGATGCAGAACAGAGGATATTATACGGTTACGTAGATCTGTTTGGAATTTTACAATGTCTGGTCCTGTTAAGTGATTGTTATTCCGGGAAAAATTATATGGAAAGCTATGTGTATGATGTGAATGAAGGGAAGGAAATTAACAAAACTCCGGCTATCCGGCTGGAGCGTGATGAAATTCAGAAGATCGTAAGAGGAACGGAAGTCTCCTGGGTGGATGGAGTGCTACGGCAAACAAGGTTGTTTCATGAAAAGGCCGGAGAAATCGTGAAGGAGCGGGTTTTAGACGGCATGTGGCAGCGCATCATGGATCAATCCCTTGGAAAGTACCCGGAAGGAGTTTTGATAACGGAGGAGATGCTGGGGGAAGTGTTAGCAGAGATGAAGAAAGAAATGATCCCGTGGTATGTCAGCAGAATTTGCGGAACAGATCTGTGACGATTCGAAAAACAGACGAAAGGCAATGTGGGAAGGAGAAACATGGAGGAAGCAGAACGGCAGCAAAGATACCGGGCAGTGAAGCGGTTGAGGGACAACCCAACAGAAGAGAAGAGGAAGGAATGGAGCGTATACGAAGGAGCTGTGGATCGATCGCAGAGAGAACAGCAAGAGTCTGGCATGGAGCTCCATACGGTTGGCATTTGAAAAGATCAACGAGATCGGAGCAGTGATAGAGAGACCGAAAGCATTGGGGGATATCCGGGGTGTGAGCTATATTTACGGGATCATTTACCGGCTTGGCTTGATCAATGTTCCGGACGAGGTACGGGAAAAGATGCAAAACAGAGCGGTGATGCGCTGAAAAAGGGGCAGAGTAATCGAGAGAGCAAAGGTGTTGGGGGGAAATTTGAGAAAGCAGAGGTGAGGAGCAATCCGATATATAAGAATGCTCGTTGAGGATTTTAAAGAACCGGTGTTGTGCCTGATACCGGCGGTTTTAATCAGCGCATGTATGGTAGGGAGTGCCGGCTGGTTTTGTGAAACGATCAAAGGTGTCGGGAAAAGAAGGGATCGGAACAGGAAAAACGACAGGTTATTCTGGACGCTGTTTCTTGCATATCTTTTTGTGATCGGTTATACGGCGTTTTTTTCCAGGGAACCGGGGAGCAGGAAGGCGGTTAGTCTTGTATTGTTTGAGACCTGGGGAAGTTCATTCCGGATGCATGCTTATTTTATCGAAAATATCATCATGTTTCTTCCGCTTGGTGTGTTCCTTCCGGTCCTGTTTCACCGGGAGCGGAGCGGCTGGCGCTGTGTATTGACCGGGTTTGTGTGCTCCTGTGCGATCGAGCTTATGCAGCATATTACCCAGAGAGGATATATGCAGTTAGACGATGTGATAACAAATACAGCCGGGACGTTTGTCGGCTGGCTGGCATGGCGGGGCTTTGACAGGCTGAGAGGAAGATTTTGCATGAAACAAGGCTGATATGTTCTGCAACCTGTGGTATACTGGGAGCAAAATCGAAATTTTTAGACTGGTTAAATTGGTGGAATGAATCTATGTGTGGAATCGTTGGCTTTACAGGAAAGCGGCAGTATGCCTGCAGAAAAAGCACTTGCCATATTCTGCAAATGATGTTAAAATGTTTTAGACTATGTATAATGCGCACAGGAAGGTCGAAATGACCGGTGCACGTGAGATAAAAAGAGCGAGATGCGAAGAGAAAGGAAGCTAAAACGATGTCAGGACATAATAAATTTTCCAACATCAAACATAAGAAAGAGAAGAACGACGCAGCAAAGGGTAAGATCTTTACCGTAATCGGAAGAGAGATTGCTGTCGCAGTTAAAGAGGGCGGCGCTGATCCGGCTAACAACAGCAAACTGCGTGATGTAATTGCAAAAGCCAAAGCAAACAACATGCCGAACGATACCATCGACCGCGGTATCAAAAAAGCTGCCGGTGACTTAAACTCTGTAAACTACGAGAACTTAACATACGAAGGATACGGCCCGAGCGGTGTAGCGATTATCGTTGACACACTGACTGACAACAAGAACCGTACTGCAGCTAATGTTAGAAGCGCCTTCACAAAGGGCGGCGGAAACGTAGGTGCTCAGGGAAGCGTTTCCTTCATGTTCGACCGCAAGGGCCAGATCGTGATCGACAAAGAAGAGTGTGATATGGATGCCGACGAGCTCATGATGGCTGCACTTGATGCAGGCGCTGAGGATTTCTCCGAGGAAGAGGACAGCTACGAGGTTATCACAGATCCGGACAACTTCAGTGCGGTCCGCGAGGCTCTCGAGAAAGCCGGAATCCCGATGGTAGAGGCTGATATTACTATGATCCCGCAGAACTGGGTAGAACTTACTGACGAGGAAGCGATCAAGAAGATGCAGAGAATCCTTGATCTCCTTGACGAGGATGATGACGTACAGGCTGTATACCACAACTGGGATGAATAAAGAATCGTAATTGTGTATGTTGTGATCCCCTTTCACCAGAATTGTACTGATGAGAGGGGATTTCTTCATATAACAGGAAATTCCGGGGAATTCCCTGTTACATAAAAATAAGCCGGCAGCCGGAAGGCACCGGGCAGTCACATAAAACATAGAACTGCAGGAAAAGCGGAGAGCGTGGAACTTTCCGGAGGCAGGAAGGAGGAGTCCGTTATGACGGATATGAAGAAAAATATTAAAAGGACAGCAGTGCTTTCCGTGGTGCTGATCCTGATGTTCGCGACAACCGTATTTGGCGCAGAGCAGACGGAAGAGTATGTGCCGGCGGTCTACGCGACGTTCTGGGCGCTCGTTCCGCCGGTCGTGGCGATCGGGCTGGCACTTATCACAAAAGAGGTGTACAGTTCCTTGTTTGTCGGTGTTCTCATGGGTGGAATCCTGTATTCCGGTTTCAGCTTTGAGGGAACGATCACCCATATCTTTGAGGACGGAATGATCAGCGTTCTCTCTGACAGCTACAATGTGGGGATCCTGATCTTCCTCGTGATCCTCGGAGCGATGGTGTGCCTGATGAACCGCGCGGGCGGCTCGGCGGCATTTGGCCAGTTTGCGGCGGATCATATTAAGGGACGTGTGGGCGCGGAGCTTGCGACGATCCTGCTGGGCTGTCTGATCTTTATCGATGATTATTTTAACTGCCTGACAGTTGGTTCTGTTATGAGACCTGTCACAGACCGTTACAAGGTATCCAGAGCCAAACTGGCATATATTATTGA
>OGPP01001882.1_pt1 | contig 14189 bp, 9 predicted proteins | sample 1553021 | NCBI WGS metagenome assembly OGPP01 (sample SAMEA2580217, study PRJEB22360) | human gut metagenome | biome: human gut; feature: human-associated habitat; material: faeces | place: Denmark | collected 2008/2010
CGCTTTCCTGCTCAGACTCCGTCTCCGTCTCGAGCGGGGCGGTCGTTTCCGTCTCCGTCTCGATCTCCGTTTCTTTTTCCAGTGTCGCCGCCGTCAGGACTGCCGTATCGCTCCGTCCCACCGGGCTTTCTGCATAAACCTTTACGGTATAAACGGTCTCGCTGTCAAGTCCGTCAAATACGGTCTGAAGCGCTCCGCTGCTCACCGCGGCTGTCTCACCCGCACAAATGGTATTACCAGTCAGCGTCTGCGATGCAATCTGTGTTCCATTCTGATACAGTGCCACGGTATAGGAAACCGGTGCCGGGCAGTTTTTCTGCTCTGCCTGCTGTGTCACCGTCACTTCCACCATGCTGCTTCCGGCTTTCACTTCCGCTTCCGGCTTCTCCGGCACGCGCAGCTGTCCTTTCTTCGAACCATACTGATCCTCTCCGGTTACAGTCACGGTCTTCGTGATCAGAGAGGCTGCCGGTACGTGCTCCAGCACCGCTCCGGTCTCGCCGCTGCTCCATTTCCAGCTCAGCTGCGCTCCCTCTGCTGCACCTTCCAGGCTGGCTTCCATATTGTAAGTGCCATCCTCCTGCTGTGTCAGGCGGATTACCACCTCACCGGTCAGCTCCGTCATGCCGGTCAGTGCAAGGTACGGATCGCGCAGATTTTTATCGGCAGTCTGCAGTTCCTCCAGCGTCGGCTCCTCCGAGCCAAGCACCGCATTTGCCTCTTCCAGTGCCTTTTTGAATTCTTCCCAGCGCTCCGCCTGGCCATACTGCTCCACGGTCAGTTTTTCTGCATCTTTCACCAGCTGATTCAGATTAATCAGTGCCTGGAACGTCTCATGCTCCTCTTTGATATCATCGATCAGCCGATGGAATTCATAGTCCGTGTTGTAAGCGGTGGTCACTGCCTTATGGTCAATCCGGATGCCGCGGCTGCTCATCGCCGCCAGGAAACGATCCAGCTGTGCCTCTGAGAAGTTTGCCATTACCATAAATTCCGTATCGCTTCCGCTGCCCGTATATGCTTCCGGATTCGCTGTATAGCCATCCATGCCTGCGAGATATCCGAGCGTCTCATTCAACTGGCTGTTCGCCACATCGACTGCCTCAATTCCCTGCTCCTTCAGAATTTCGCGCAGGCGAACGCCCATCGAGGTATCCGCGCTCAGGTTGTACAGCAGAACACGCGGCGCGGTAATCGTCTCGTTCTCTCCGATGATCGGAACCGATGCAGAAAGATAGTCCACCTCTTCGCCTTCCCACTCCACATGCGGCAAACGCAGCTTGATGATCAGACGGTCGCCCGGATTTAACGTCACGCCGTCTTTGACCGGGATCGTGAAGGTTCCCTTTGTCACATCGCCTCTTCTTGAATTGATCTGCCCGACACGCGGCACTCTTGTCGTCTGCTCCCACATCTCATTGTCTTCAAATTCCTGATCGGTGTATGCACCGGAGAATTCATAGATTGTCACATCGCAGTAAAACTCATCGCCAAAGGAAAGATACTCATCCGAGTAATCGACCGTAACCTCGATGCTCTCTGCATTGCTCTTCACCGCAGAGACCTCAAATGCAGCGTACGGTGTGCCCCAGTCCGGAGACGGCTGCACCCAGGCAATATTGGAGCGTACCTCTTCCTCCCCGGCCGTCATCACAAGCTGAAGTTTTGCGCCAACCGTCAGTTTTCCTTTGCAGTAAAAACCAATGCTCTTTCTTCCGGAATAATAAACGGAGCCGGAGGAGATGACCTGATCGGTATCCACGTCAAGCTCGTCGCCGATAAACTGGTACAGCTTGAAAGATGCCTGTGAAATCGAGGAGTCGAAATCCGCAGTCGCCTGAACGCGCGTCATGCCTGCGGTTACCTTTGCGGACGTAATCTCCACGGTCGGCTTTACTTTTTCCGGTTCCGGATCGATCACCTTCGCATTTGATGCCACGGAGGTTCCGTCGGAAAGTGTCAGCACCGCGATCAGATACTCGCCTGCTTTCAGCTTTCCGTTTCCAAACGTCGCTCTCTGGCTGTTTTCATCCGGTGTGATTGCTCCGGAGTAAATTTCCGTCGCCTGTGCCTCGTCAAATGTCTCTCCTGCATAAGTGTAGAGTTTCAGTGTACCGGTCAGCGACGGGGTAAAATCAACTCTCACCCATACGTCCGTGCGGTCCGCGCGAATCGTATCGGTCACAATCTCCGCTTTCGCTTCCCGCTCGTCGCTCTGTCCGCTCTGAATCAGCACGGAATCGCTGTATTTATAGTAAGTCCGGTCACTGTCACCATCATATTTGTAAAGGTAAGCCTGAACGGTATTGCCTGCTTTCAGGTTCTTCGTATCTACTGCAAATGAATACGTTCCGGCTCCGTCAAAACGTTTTGTGCCAAGTCTTGTCCGGCCGTCGCCGTCCCCGTCGGAAGCCGCCGTTCCCGTGCTCAGAATCAGAAGACCGCCCTTATATTCCTCACAGCCTGATACAACCGCGGTGATTTCCGTCGTATCCGTTGTGATTTCCGAGTTCGTCACTGTCACGCTGTTTTCTGCCAGCGGAGCCAGCACGATGATATCGTTTGCGGCAAATTCACCCTCTCCGCCGTTGTAGCGCAGTACGAGGCGAAGCTTATCGCCTGCTTTCAACCCGGTAATGCCGTCAAACGTAAGTGTACCCGGTTTCTGGCCAAACAGTCTTGCCACATACGAATCCGGCGATGTCGGATCTGCCGCTCCGTTTTCATCCACACGGCACAGCGCCGCCATATAAATCGTCGTGATTGCGCTGTCATTTGCCACAGCAGCAAACGTAAGACTTGTCGTATCCGCCGTCACCAGTCCGTTTTCCAGTGTAACCGTAAAATCAGTCGTTGCGGTCACGGTCTTTGGCTCCGTCTGTGCGATTACTGCGCCGTCTTTTAGCAGAAATGCCACCAGTTTTGTTCCTTTGCCGAGTGCATTTTGAACGGTCAGAGAAAGTTTTCCTGCTGACACGCCGAACTGTGAACCAACCAGCGTACCGCCCTGTGTCGTAAAGGAAGTTTCCTCCGCGTCATACTGCTTCACGAGAAGCACGCAGTTTTCCGGAATAGAACCGCTCAGATTCAGCGCCACTTCCGTATCGGTATGTTTTACTTCTCCGTCAAAAGAAACCGCCGGTGCACTGATGACCGGAACCGAATCATCCGGCATATGGAAGCTTGCCTCATAATCATTTCCCTTCGGCAGATAAATGTCCGCATTCTGATCCCAGTAAGCGACCGCGCGCACCCGGCAACCTGCCTTCAGCGGTGTATCCGGGAAGGAAATCTCCATGCTGGATACTGCTTCCGTAAAAGAGCTGAAACGCAGAAGCGAGATCTGGCTGCTGCTCTCAAAGTCAAAAGTGTCACCCTCCGGATACTGCGCAACGCTCACGTTGATTTCCGTTTTTCCCTCGCGTGCCGCCTGGAACAGACGCTCGTCACCCGTCAGCGAAATATGAAGGGAAGTCGCGCCCTCCTGCAGTTCTTTTTCATCGATGCTCGCATTCGGATACTCATAATCAACGAATCCCTCGCCGTTTTCATCGACCACCTCAAGTGCCTGTGAAACAGATGAACGGTAAAAATCTTCGCCGACCGGTACATTCAGGCACGCAATAATCTTGTAGCCAACCGGAAGCGGCAGAAGGGAGGAATTAAACGGCAGAGTTGCCGTATAGCCATCCGTCACCACACCAGACCACAATACTTTGTTGAAATTAGAATCCGGATCAAACGAAGTATTTCCCGCATATCCATAGATTTTCAGCCAGCACTGTTTTACGGAATCGTCCAGTTTAACGCTTACCTCCACGGAATTTTCTTCCTGTGAAAAATTCTCCGTGCGCGCCTGTCCATCTTTCAAAAGTGCCACACTGGTGTTGGCAAGGATCTGCTCCGGTGTCTTCTGCCCGGACTCTGTCTCAGTCTCCGGCTCTGTTTCTTTTGCTGCCACAGTGATCGGCGAAGAGGTATAGTCCACGATGCCCGATCCGCTGGAATCCCGCAGAACAACAAGCAGCTGTTTGCCTGCTACCGGTTTTGCGGTGAGTGCAAGCGTATTTTCCCCTGCATGCAAGGTAGCAACGATGGAAAAATGAAGGCTGGTATAGTTGTTCAGCCTGCTCTGCTCATACGTCTCCCCTGCATCCAGCTGTACGATACGAAGAATTCCCGTGGACGGAACTCTCGAAAGATTCACCTTAAGAAAGGCCGTATCCTCTGTTACCGTCGTATCACTCACAGCGATCTGTACCGGCGCCGCAGCGCGGGACGGTTCAGTGGACTGCTGCGGATCCGGAATGGCCGGTTCGGTGACTGTCTCGGTAAACGGTTCGGTACCGGAATTTGTGGCCGGTTCGGTTGCGGACTCAGAAACTGGCTCCACAGCCGGGTCGGAAACATCGTTGACTGGTTCCGTGGACAGAGCCGTGCCTGGTTCAGTGGTTAAATTCGCGTTTGGATCGGCTGCGGGGGTGATACCGGATTCTCTCTTTGGATCCGTGCCCGGATTGGCCGCCGGATCTTCCGCGTCAGCAGCCGGATTGTCCGATGGCAGGGTCTGCTCTGTCTCCGGCATCGTATCAGGCAGTGTTTCTGCCGGTGTCTGGTTATCCAACTGCACCTTCGGTGCCTGTGTTTCTTTTTCTGTCTCTTTTGTCGGTGCAGCTTCGTTTGCTGTAGCGTTGCTCACTGCTCTGCCCTCTGCCGTCCCTGATTCGCCCGCCGCTTCCAGCCTGACCGGTTCCGTCTCCGCCGAAACCACCGGCATCGCAAACGACGAAAAGATCAGATTGGCCGCAACTGCCATGCTCAGCAATTTCGCTGTGTACTTTTTTCTCTTCATAATGTCCTTCCTGCGTCTCCTTCTTTTTATTAGTTTTGAGTATCTTTTGTTAGTGTATGCTAACATTATGAAAACGACTTTAGCATAACGTGCTCACATTGTCAACCGATCCGGACAGACGATTTACCGTTCAGCGCCAGCTTCCAAAATGCTGTGCATTTCGTCGATGCGGCGGCATCCGCTAAATAAAATCTTAACTTTTATTTTCCAATTCAGGCGTTTTCTTTCCTTGCTTTTACGTCATTCTTTTCCTATAATAATAGTAAGTAAAAATAATAGTAAAGAAAGCACATGTTTTACGCTTTGATGTAAGGGGGATGGAATATGTCATCTTTTTCCAAAAACAAAAGAAAGCGCTGCCGCACAGGCGCGCTTCTATTACTCGCCGGTTCCGTTCTGGCCGGCACAGCTCCAGGCACCGGTGAACTTTCAAAAATTCCGGCCGGCGGCCTGACTGCATCCGCGCAGGAGCTTGATATCGAATCCATCGAGGCGATGCAGGGCGATGGTGCCACAGGAGCCGGACAGAACGCGGAGACCGCCGATGGGCAGGGCGCTTCTGCCAACAGCGACACACTGGCTGGGAAGCCATCCGATAACGGGCAGAGCACGAATGATACACTTGCAGGCGACGGGCAGAATGCGGATGATACGCTTGCAGGCGATGGGCAGAACGTGGATGATACGCTTGCGGGCGACGGGCAGAATGCAGATATCTCCGCGCAGTCTGAATCTTCGTTTACGGACGAAAAACTCACTTCCGTGCTCGCACAGATCCAGGCTTCGCTTCCAGCTTCAAACGGTGACTGGGCAGTATATGTATGCGATCTCAAAACCGGGTCAGAGGGAAGCATCAATGACCACCGGATGCAGGCAGCCAGTCTGATCAAGCTCTATATCATGGGAGCGGTTTATGAAAATTATGACGCACTCATTGCACAGTACGGGCAGGATACGATCGATGCCAACCTCTACTCCATGATCACGGTAAGCGATAATGATGCCGCGAACGCACTGACCTCGTATCTTGGCTCCGGCGATTCCTCCGCCGGGATGCAGACTGTCAACAATTACTGCCTCGCGCATGGCTATACGACCAGCAGTATGGGGCGGCTGCTTTTGCACAGCAATGAATTTGGTGACAATTATACGTCAGTGGAAAATTGCGGAAAGCTTTTGAAGATGGTGTACTGGGACGGATATCTGCAAAAAACACAAGAAAACAGGGACACAGACGAGAAGACCACGGAATCTGACCTGCAAAGTGAACAGGTGACAGAGAATATCGCTTCCACCGAAGACGATACCGATGAAATCACCACTGAAAATACTGCTGCCCTGACCCCGCATGCTTCCGACATGTTCGCCCTGCTCTGTGCTCAGACAAGACGGCACAAAATTCCGGCGCAGCTCCCGGATGGCGTGCGCACAGCGAGCAAGACCGGTGAGCTGGACGATGTGGAAAATGACGCGGCGATCCTCTACGATACAGATAACGACCTGATCATCGTCTTTATGGCGGAACACCTGGGTGACTGCGGTGCTGCTCAGAGCACAATTGCTTCGCTGAGCAGGCAGATTTATGATGCTTATCACTGAGCAGCGCAGACATGAGCACTTTTTTATCTCTGCATCGCTATAAGCAACTGTCAACTGTCAAAAAAGTTTCCGGCAAATGACCGGAACGAAAGGGGGATTTTACATGAAAACAAAGAAAATGACCTGGCTGGCTCTGCTTGCGCTTATCCTGACGCTTGCATTTCCATCCGCAGCACTCTCCGGCAAGGCAGCCGGAACCATCTATCGCGTCACGGTGAGCAGCGGTTATCTGGCTCTGCGCAATGATACGGCTTACGACGCTTCCAATGAGATCGGCAAGCTTTACACCGGTGACACCGTCGAGCTCTGCGATATGACAACCTCGGCTTACTGGTTTGTCTATTCATCAAAGCTTGACAAGTACGGCTATGTCAACAAAGACTATTTAACCGCCGTATCTTCCACTCCGATCGTTTCTTCCGGCGATTACACGGTAAGCGTCTCAAGCGGCTACCTCGCGCTTCGAAATGCGAAAGCCTTTGACGCTTCCAACGAGATCGGCAAACTTTACAGCGGCGATACCGTACAGGTGCAGGATACCAGCGATTCCACCTACTGGTATGTATACTCTCCGAAGCTCGGAGCATACGGCTATGTGAACAAAAATTATCTTTACGCCTCAAGCGCTCCAATTCCTACAGCCTACACCTGGACCGTAAACGTCAGCAGCGGTTATCTGGCTCTTCGCAGTGCAAAGGCCTTCGATGCCTCCAACGAGATTGGCCGTCTTTACAGCGGCGATACTGTCGAGGTCAGCGATTCCAGTGATTCGACTTACTGGTATGTGTACTCTGCGAAGCTTGGAAAATATGGCTATGTCAACAAAAACTACCTCTACAACGGTACCAGCGGAGTCAAAGAGACGCGCATCGTCAGTGTAACCTCCGGCTACCTGGCACTGAGAAACCAGAAGGCATTTGATGCCTCCAATGAGATCGGCAAGCTCTACACCGGTGATACGGTGCAGCTTCTTGACACCAGCGATTCCACCTACTGGTACGTATACTCCCCGAAGTATGACAAGAACGGTTACGTAAACCGCAACTATCTTGTCACGGATACTTCCTCTCCGGCTCCGGTCGTGACCAAAACGGTCCGTGTAACCTCCGGCTATCTGGCGCTGCGAAACGATACGGCGTACGATGCTTCCAATGAAATCGGAAAGCTCTACACCGGCGATACAGTAACCGTCATTGATTCCAGCGGTTCCACCTACTGGTATGTATATTCTCCGAAGCTTGACCGCAACGGGTATGTAAACAAAAATTATCTCTACTAAAAGCAAAGGCTTATAATCAACCTCATCGCTGAATAAATCTAACTGACATCAAAGGCCGCCCGATTGCTGCTTCTCACGCAGCGCTCAGGCGGCCTTTTTTAAGTAATTCATTAAACCAAAAAGTACCGTCAGGATTTTCTCTCCGGCGATACTCATTGTAAATTATTTTCCGTTGCATGTAAAACGCTTATATTATATAGGAAGAGATTCGTTTTCTGTATACCTGTTCCTCTCGATCTGCAGTTATTATTTTTGCGAAATCGAATCGAACTTATCTGCGGTCAACTATGATCTGCTCAGTAATAATTTCTCTGCATTCTTTCCTGCGGTCTTTGTACCGGCACTTTCACTCTCACCGGCTCCAGGATCAGTCCCGGGATCAGACGGTTCAGGAAATCTCTCAGTTTCTCAGGCATATTCAGGCAAATGTGATAATAAAAATCTTTCATTCTAATTCCCCCATTTCTCAGGCGGCATCCAATCGGCCGCCAGCTCTGCAGGAACCTTCAACGGCCATCTGTCATGCCGTTTCGGTCAGATATCAGTTCTAACTTCAGAAGTTGTTCTGATTATAACCGATTATTTTCTCCCGTCAATAGGCTACACGAAAGCTTCATTATCTTTTCATAGTTGCTTCACAGAGTTTTTATTTTTTTCACAGTTTTACACAATCTGCATCCGGACTGAACCGTCAGAAAGCTCAGACCTCCTGTCTGGACAGGAGGTGCGCCTCCACTGCAAAACCGATCGCTCCGGCAATCAGGATCAGCACAATCCACATACCATCCGGAATATTTCCGAGCATGCTCACAGCCGACGTGCCAACTTTTTCTATTTCAGAATCTGGCATCTCGGAAACAGTCTCTGCCAGCCACGGGAAGCCAAGACAACCGATCATCCAGATTGCCCAGATAATCCAGCCGGCTCTCTTTCCAAAACGCAGGATCAGTGCGCCACACATGCTGCTCACGGCCGGAAGTGAAAACGCCGCAGGAATCCCCCACTTCAAAACCATCGGTGTCACATCCAGAATATCCTTCGTACCATAAATTCTACCATAGGCCGCCTGACCGCCGCTGCGGCTGCCACAAAAAACACCAGTACCAGTGAACTTACAACTCCCACAATATAACTGGAAACAAGAAAATCCTTTCTTGTACTCCCCATGCCAACCTGAAGCTTAAAATTTATCAGCAGTGAAAAACCCATATACAAAGCGATATAAATTCCTGCACCCAGCGCTCCGAACACCGTCATAAACAGTGCCATCTCTGCCGGTTCGGCCGGACCGGCCATCCGCATCATCTGGGTGAAAATCAGGCCAAATACCACGCATCCGGCGGTGACCCCAAGTCCGATCCCACAGTCACCAAGTGACAACTTTATCTGTTTTTTGATACTCTGCATCATAACAACGCCCTCTTTTCTTTCTCTTATCATGCGGCATATTACAGCTTCGCTTCAATCTTCCGCGTCATCCTCACCGCAAGAATTCCGAAAACAAGGTATGCCGCCACTCCAATCACTGCAAAAATCACATTCACATTCATCGAAACGTCTACTGATACCCAGGTCTGCATGGCATTGATATCGCCCTTTACCAGATCGATGGCTGCCACACTCGTCCCTCCAAAAATCGCACCCAACAGCATACCAACCAGTATGCCAAGCTTATTTCCGAACCGCACCACCAGAGTGCCCATAAAAATGCTGAACCCTCCAAGCAAAAGTTCGATCCCGGCAAGCAGTCCAAAGTTTTCCCCAAAAAGCATATGGTACGAAAATATTTTCGGGGCACCGACCAGCAGCATCCAACCCGCCAGAAGAATCAGTGCCATGCTCACCGCATTTACGCCAAGCTGCTGCCAAAGTGCGGACCGTCTGGTCTGTCCCATCGAGAGCAGCACCGGTGTGTACATACGAAACATACTGATCGTCAGAATACAGTGCACAAACAGCGCGGAAAACAAAAAGTACGACGGCATCACTGCCAGTATCGATGCCAGGGCTGAGCCGTTCCAGTTCATTCTTCCAAACATAGCTCCAAATACGCAATAGATTGCCGTCACCAAAAGGGCAATACCAAGCTCTCCCAGCACATATTCTCCCCAGAACTTTATGTATTTTTTCACACTATCTCCTCCTTCCCATGCAATCCATCAAAAGCCTCTGCGCTTTTAAGTTCTTCCTTTTCCGAATTGCGTACCCTGTCATGCCTCGTCATCCTTTTCACACAACGCCACAAAAAGCTTCTGCAGGTTCAGCTTCTGAACTTTCACTTCATGTCCCGGCATAATCTGCTGACCGTCTTCCAGCACCACCGCCACACCCTTGCTCCGGCCAATGGTTTCCTCATGGTAAACCGTAAGACCCTCGCAGGCCGCGTCCACTTCCTCTGCCAGGCCGCTCACATGAAAGCTTCGCTCCAGCAGTTCCTGTGTATTCTCATTGCGCAGGATTTTTCCCTCATCAAGGATGATAACGTCCTCAAAAATATCTTCCGCTTCCTCAATAATGTGTGTCGAGATCACAAAGGTACGGTTTGTTTCCGTGTATTCCTCCATCAGAAGCTGATAAAACTTTTCCCGCGCAATGACATCCAGCCCGGAAGTCGGCTCATCAAGAAATGTGATATCCGCCTTGCTCGCAAGCCCCACGATGATCGTCAGCATGGAAACCATTCCTTTTGAAAGCTTACCGATCCGCTTCTTCACATCCAGATGGAACTGGCCTGTCAGCTGATCGGCCATCTCCTGATCCCAGTGTGGGCAGAACGTCCTCGCAATCTTCAGATAGTCTTTTGCCTTGACTGCCGCAATCCCGCTTCCCGCCATCTGGCTGATCTCACGTGCAAAGCACAGATGTGAAAGTGCTTTCTTATTTTCCCAGACTGTCTGACCGTCAAGTGTGACACTGCCCGACGTCAATGGGCTCTGCGCCGTCAATACAGAAAGCAGTGTCGTCTTTCCTGCTCCATTTCTTCCGATCAGACCGTAAATTTTATGTTCTTCCAGTGTGAGATCGATGCCGCAAAGCACCTCTTTTTTTCCATAACTTTTCCTGATTTCTTTTCCTGTCAGCTCCATATTTTCCTCCGACTTCCTGCTTTAGAGCGTATCTGAAGAACGCTCCGGTGCATACACCCGCATATCCGTTACCTTCCGCGAAACTTTTCTGTTTCTTATCTGTTGTAAAATTTATTCATTCTCCGGCATCTTTTATTTTCCCCGGCACCTCATTCTCCGTCGTCCTTCGACTCCCGGATCATCTCGATCAGTTCTTCCTTCGTGATCCCAAGGCTGACCGCCTCCGCCATCAGGCTCTTTACGTAATCATCATAAAAATGCTTCCGGCGCTTCGCCGTAATCTGGCTCTTTGCCCCCTGTACCACAAACATACCAATTCCTCTTTTCTTATATAAAATACCTTCATCTACCAGAAGATTGACCCCCTTCGCCGCTGTCGCCGGATTGATTGCGTAAAGCTTTGCCAGTTCATTCGTACTTGGCACGCGCTCCTCCTCCAGCAAAATGTCGCGCAAAATGTCATTCTCGATCATCTCTTTGATCTGAATATAAATGGATTTCTCCTGCGTTAAAATCTCATTCACGTAACTTCACTTCCTTTATTTACTGATTTTTTCAGTCATTTTCTTTTTGCAGACTACTTCCTCCAATGCTTCGTCTCCTCTGCCGTTTCACTTTCTTCTTCCAACCTTTTCATTCGGTTGACTTATCATTTAGTCATTCGGTTCATTACTTGTGTAATTAACCATAGCACCGTCAATTGTATTTGTCAAGTACATTTATTGTCATTTACAAAAAAGTGGGATATACTGAATTTTACACGTTATTCACATATGTTACGAATATTCGTTTTTACTTTCATTCTATTTCCGACCTCCCGGTAATCTCTGCCGGGCCGGTCAGACAGGAGGCTTTTTTGAAACTGCACGATCACAAATATACGCCTGACTACCCGATCACGGTCCGGCCGATGGGCGAAATTTCCGGTTTTCCGGTCCGCCCCGGCATGTTCGACGTAAATGGCGCTCTGCCGCTTCCCTGCGGCGTTAATTTTACCATTCATACACACAGCGGCACTTCCTGCGAACTGCTGCTGTTTCATCGCGGCGAAGAAGAACCGTACGCCGTCCTCCCGTTTCCGGAATCCTATAAAATCGGAGACGTCTATTCCATGATTGTTTACGGCCTGAACATCCGTGAATTTGAATACGCCTATCGCGTCGATGGTCCATACGATCCCGCCAGGGGACTTCTTTTTAATAAAAATACAATCCTGCTCGATCCATACGCAAGAGCTGTCACCGGTCAGAATATTTGGGGCGTTAAAAAGCCGCAGCATTACCATGCGCGAGTCGTAAAAGATGTATTTGACTGGGGCGATACCAGACAATCCACGCGGGAAATGAGTGAGCTCGTCATCTATGAGCTGCATGTACGGGGCTTTACACGCCACCCCTCCTCCGGTGTCGAGCACAAAGGCACTTATGCAGGACTGAAAGAAAAGATTCCCTATCTCAAGGAGCTCGGAATCAACGCTGTTGAGCTCATGCCGATCTTCGAATTTGATGAGTGCATGGATGTCCGCGAAGTAAACGGAAAACGTCTTCTGGAATACTGGGGATACAATACCGTCAGCTTTTTTGCGCCAAATACAAGCTATGCAGCCTCCGTTGAATTCAACCGCGAGGGTACTGAACTTCGTGAACTCATTAAAGCGCTTCACGACAACGATATCGAAGTCATTCTGGATGTCGTGTTTAATCACACGGCAGAAGGAAATGAAAAGGGTCCGAGCTTCAGTTTCAAAGGCTTTGACAACAATATCTATTACATGCTGACGCCGGACGGCAATTATTATAATTTCAGCGGCTGCGGCAATACCTTAAACTGCAATCACCCGGTCGTACAGCAGATGATCCTGGAATGTCTGCGCTACTGGGCAATCAGTTATCGCATCGATGGTTTTCGATTTGATCTTGCGACCATCCTCGGCCGCAATGAGGACGGTTCTCCGATGAATAATCCGCCGCTTTTAAAAACGCTTGCCTGTGATCCCATCCTTAGCAACGTCAAGCTTATTGCCGAGGCATGGGATGCCGGCGGACTGTATCAGGTCGGCAGCTTTCCCGCCAACCACCGCTGGGCCGAATGGAACGGGCGTTACCGTGATGCGCTTCGCGGCTTCCTAAAAGGCGACTGCTGGCAATCCTGGGATGCAGCCTGGAGCATTTCCGGCTCCGGCGACCTTTACGGCGGCTACTATTCTGCCACAAACGACAATTATGCAGGGTATAATTCCTGTGTCAACTTCCTGACCTGCCACGATGGTTTTACCTTATACGATCTGTATTCTTATAACGAAAAGCATAATGAAGCAAACGGCTGGAATAACACCGACGGTGCGAACGACAACCGAAGCTGGAACTGCGGCGAGGAAGGCGAAACCTCCAATCCGGATGTGCTCTCTTTGCGTTACCGCATGATCCGCAATGCCTGCGCCGTACTTCTGTGCAGCCGCGGCACGCCGATGTTTCTCTCCGGCGATGAATTCGGCAACACTCAATTCGGCAACAACAACAGCTACTGCCAGGACAATGAAACCTCCTGGCTCGACTGGAGTCTGCTCTCAAAGAATCACGAACTGTTTGAATTCTTTCGATTTATGATCGCTTTTCGCTTCCGGCACCCGATCATCCGCCGGAAGCTGCCGGATGCGGTCTGTGGCATGGATGCGATCCACACACACAACATAAATGCAGCTGACGTTACAATCCCGCGCGACGCCCGCACCTTAAGCGTCAGCTTCGCCGGGTACGATGCCGAAAAAGGAGAAGACGACATCATCTACCTCTCCGTCAATACCTACTGGGAGGACGTCGAGATCTCTCTCCCGGCCCTGACACACGGCGGCGCATGGTATCTCTGTGTCAACACGTTCGGCGACCAATATGGCCGTTACTGCTACCCGGAGGGGCAGGAGGTACGGATCGATAGAAAATTTATTATGAGACCGCGGTCGGTGGCAGTGTTTACGGTGAAAAAGTTCTGATGCTTTTATAGTTTTTTGCACTTGATTTTCCTGTACTCCCTGTTTTGACAGTGCTATAATTTAAAGGAGTAGCTGCTTTGCAGCTACTCCTTTATGAGCAAGTAGCGAAGCGGATTGCGAATACCTGCTCCTTTATGAGCAAGTAGCGAAGCGAATTGCGAATACCTGCTCCTTTATGAGCAAGCAGCGAAGCGGATTGCGAATATCTGCTCCTTTATGAGCAAGCAGCGAAGCGAATTGCGAATACCTGCTCCTTTATGAGCAAGCAGCGAAGCGAATTGCGAATACCTGCTCCTTTATGAGCAAGCAGCGAAGCGAATTGCGAATACCTGCTCCTTTATGAGCAAGCAGCGAAGCGAATTGCGAATACCTGCTCCTTTATGA